>Ga0209634_1000203_pt1 | contig 47466 bp, 83 predicted proteins | sample LinPmetageLP40_FD_184043 | JGI IMG/M metagenome (GOLD analysis project Ga0209634, IMG submission 184043) | Marine viral communities from the Pacific Ocean - LP-40 (SPAdes) (version 2) | ecosystem: Environmental > Aquatic > Marine > Oceanic | place: Pacific Ocean | collected 2010-08-26
ATTACGCAATTCATCTACTTTACCTAAACCATCAAACTTGTCTTGAATACTTAAATCTAACATATAACCTTTATTTTAATTAATCGCCCGAACCATTCGAACACGTAAATATACGAACCCTATCCCGCGTCTCCAAGCCTCCTGTGCATTACTTTAAGAAGCTTTTAAACTGTTATAGATAAACTTAGATCACCCGTTGCTCTTAAGAATGAAGAACTAACAGCTATATCTGCTGTGGGTGTAAATTGATATGTTCCTGGGGAAGTACTTCTAGCATCAACAACAACTGAAGATTTGTATGATGATGTTATTAAATTGGCAAAATCCCAATCAAATGAAGAATATGTTCCAACTGCATTTGTAGGGACACTACTATCAAAAGTTAAACCTGTTTGTTCTACTGTAAAATATGCAGCACTAGCTGAATTACCAGTGGGTGCTGATAAAGCAAATACATAAGATACACCACCTGTTAATGCTTCGATTGGTGTTCCTGCTCCTGATAATTGTTCTGCTGTATATGTTGCCATGTTATATTTTATTATAAATATCGAATTTGTATCCTTTAATTAAATCTCCTTTATGTGAAATTAATTGTTGGTAATAATCTTTAATAGGAACTAATTTACCTGGTATAGGTTTTGAACCATCATGCTCATTATATATATCACTCCAATACTCTTCAATTTCTACCTCTTCATCTATAGTACCATGTAAAAATTCCTTAATATGTGGGTATTTTTTTACATCTTTAAGCTTATAATCTTTATGTCGTTGTAAAAATATAGATTTATCTAAAGTTACACTTCTAAAAGGACTAATTTCTAATCTAACATCAAGAGCATATGTGATATCCTCAGTATTATCGTAAAACCATTGTGCACTTTGCCTATTTAATAAATAAGCATGCCCTGATATTTGCCATTTATCATAAAGCACGTTTAATTTGGGGGTTTCATACAAATTTTCTGTAATAGGTGTGTCAACATAAATATCTAGATATTGTCTACCATAACAACAAACCCCCCAATCTATAGAATCCAATTCATTTCTAACCCTAGTAAAATCATATTTAAAAATGTGATGTGTATTTCTAACATCATCCTCTAAAAACAAACCTACTTCATCCCCAGAGTCTAAAAACTGCTTCCATGCCTTACGATGTGATAGAGCACAACACAATACACCTAGAGTACAAAACCCACTTGGATCCCAAAAATATTCATTAAAATGTTTGTAACAAAAATCAAAACTATCATTTAAATGGTCGTTTTTATCAATTCCTTTAATAAAATTAACATCTAAGTTTAAACGCCCTAACATATTATCAATACGTTTTTTCCTTATAACTTGTCTATCCAAGTGGATTATATAAGTGCTATCTACTCCTAAATTCATTTTTCAAATTGTATTCCCATTACTTCAACCCCTTTAATTATTTTATTCTTCCTATAAGATTTTTTAATAGGAAGATGTTTAGATACTGAATCAAGCGCATATACTCTAACACCTTCATACATTGTATAAACATCACCTAAATCTTCCATAGTACCATTATACCATTCTTTATCTATAGGTTTTTTTATAATAGCCATTTCTTGCCTTTTTTGTAAAAACACGGATTTATTTAAAGTTACCTGTTTAAATGGGGAAACTTCTAATCTAATATCTGCTGCGTAATTAATAGGTAAAGAATTATTATAAAACCATTGAGCACTTTTCTTATTTAACAAATATGAATGAGCAGCATAATTAAATCTATCGTTTTCTATACCTTGGTATATATTATCTGTTAATTGTGGACCTATTATTTTAATATCTGGTTGCCATTTACCGTACCAACATACTCCCCAATCTAACGTGTTTAATTCGTGTCTAACGGCATTAAAATCATATGAATGTATATCGAATGTAGGCATAGCATCATCTTCTAAAAACAACCCCACTTCATCACCTGAGTCTAAAAATGCTTTCCATGCTTTTCGATGGGATAGTGCACAACATATAATACCAACTGAATACCACCCAGCAGGATCAAAAAACCATTCACCAATATTTGTTTCGATAAATTCATCAGTTAAGGGTATTACATCTTTATTATCAATACCTTGAATGATATTAATATTAAGATCTAATTCTTTACTTAATGTTTGAATATGTTTTTTTCTCTGTTTATTTCTATCAAGAGTGATAGCATAAACGGAGTCTGCCCCTAAATACATAACTTTTTATTCTATTTTTAATAATTTTGAATTATATTACCCCTTAATGTAGCTAAAAGACGTGCATTATAAACTTCTCCATTTGCATCTACTATTCCAACAGGTCCTATATTAATACCTAATACTGCCAATTTATTTGTAATTATCTCTACATCAATTTCTTCAGAAACAGCATCCTGTCTTGCTACATCTTGGATTAAAACACTATTAATCCCATTTTCAGCAATATATGCTTCTAATATATTATGACCATTAACAATTTTATCAACTAATTCTTGATTATAGTGACTATCTTGATATTCTGCAGATGCCCCATTTAATTTTAAGTAATGTTTAGAATCAGCTCTATTTACATAATAGGTTTGTTCAATAGCACACCAATGCTTCCAGTGTTTTTCTAAATTATTAGATTTAAAAGCAACTACTTTATCAAAATGAACAGATAATTGATCTATGAAATCAGATTCATTTAAATTTTTAGGTAGTTTATTATTACCAACATAATGAGTCATTATAGTATTATCAGGAACACTATTACCAAATATGTAAGGTCTTTCTATAGCCCCTTCTTTGTATACCATACTATTACCATCATGGTAGTAATATCTGGTAAACGTACCATAATAATCTAAATTCATAGGGTCTGAGATAAAGTCATATTCCTTTTCTCTTGCTATTGCTTTCCCTATTTCTTCTACTCCCATAAAAGGGATTGCTAGAATAAGTATTCTCATAATTGTAGTATTTTATTATAAATATGGTATTATTTTAAAATTTTAAACCAACTGCTATCAGTAAATGTAAAATCTGGTTTCCCAAACGCTTCATTTACGGCATCAGTCACACCTGAATGTTCATCAACCCCATAATCATGCCCTCCTATAATCCATTTACATTTAGGTTTATATAATTCAATTTCTTTTTTAACGGATTCATAAGAATGTTCGGCATCTATATAAATTACATCAAAAAATTCATCATAAAAATTATTAACTTGGTTATAACTATAATCTTGTATTAAATGAATATTATCCCAATGGCGAGTATTAGTATAAAAATTACGTTTTACATCTTTCCATTCATCATCTAATAAATTAAGAGCTATTTCTTCACCTTCAAAGGGGTCCATACAAAATATTTTTTCAAAAATTCCGGAGGCCGCAAATATAGAAGTTGATTCACCTTTATATGATCCAATTTCTAATAAATTAAAAGATTGGTCTTCATAAGTTCTTATCTTCATTCTTAGTGTTTCACTTATCCAGGTACATGCCTTTACTAAACCAAAGAAATGGTTGTTATACTTATGTTTTTTAGGATTCCAGTCTTCAGGTGGATTATATCTTAATGTATTCTTCATAGTTCTCGAAAGCTTTTTCTCTTCCACATAATTTAATTTATCTATACGTATATATAATACATATGCAAGTATACTATAATATATGGAGAATTCCGTGGTATACCAAGTTATTTTCATTATATTACGGGCATGGTTATAGAGCTACAAAAAGATAATTTAGCAGACTACATGAGTGAAGAAACTTTATTAGTTGTTGCTTCAGCAAATTGGTGTAATTCATGTATTAAATTAAAACCTTATTTGTATGAAATAGGTGATGATATTACAGTTGTAATTCTAAATGCAGAAAAACATTTACGTAGCATGAAATTCTTACCAGGTAAAACATCTTTTTATCCTAGATGTGGATATTACGAAAAGGGTTATTATATTGGAGACATAGAACAATTGGATATTATAAATGGTTTAAAATTAAATGAATTATGATTATATTAACATACATTAGTGGATTACTTACAGCGGTATTAGTTGTATTAATTATTGCATCCGTACGCGTACATAAAAAATACACGTTATTACTGGAGTCGAACCAACATACATTAAATATCTCCTCCATACGTGTAGCAGAATCTAGTGAGAGAATGCAAGATATTGAAGATATATTAACTCATATTAGGTCTGATTATGTTCCGAATGGGGATTTAGCTAAGCAGATTCTGAGTATACGAAATGATACGAATCATTTGAGTAATGCGATTAGTGAGAATAGGAAGTTTAGTGAAAATGCGAAGAAACAGTTGTTAAACGAAAATTTAACACTTAGAAAAAATTTAGATGGTCTTAGAGAAGACCCAAACTTTACAAGTAGATATTAAGATATGATACTAGATTTAATTTTTGGTTTTGGAATTGGAATGGTTATTGGTTTAATGTTTTGGATTATCAAGAAAAATGAATGGATCCCATAAAACCTATTCTCTGTCTTGTAGCAGTTGGGGATAAATATACTCCGTATATACCTTCATCGATTAAAAAATTATTAAAAAAGTACGATTTATGTATTTTGACAAGTATCCCTCTTCCACTATACGGGGTTCTCGACCAAGAAATTTATACTTCGAAGATTTTTACATATTTTGCAAAACTAACATTTTGTATTCGAATGGCTCTGAAACATAAACAGGGGGTCTATTATTGTGATATAAATAGATTAGAGGAGCTAGATAAACTCAGTGTGAATAACGACGGAGCGTTCTATTATCTAAGACATTGGCCCATTGCTAAATATTTTCATGAACTAGAACAAGTTCAATATTGGAGAAAGTTAATTTGGTTCTGGATAGATAGAAAATACGATTATAAACGATTAACTACTATTGAAGAACATGCGTTCTATTTACCCTATAGCGATAAATTAAATAAACTCGAGTATGTCGTTGAAGAAATTAAACCAATATTTGAATACACTTCACTTACTAACAAAAATCCTTACAAGGCAATTGGCAACGGCGAGGGATTAGCACTAAGTTATGCACTAGATGTGTGCAACATCAATAAACAAATATAAGTATATACAATCGGGGGTGTAAGATCGTGTACGAGCTATGAAGTGCCCCCAACCCTTTTCTTGCGTATACACGCGTCGATGGACATTACCGCGCATGGGATATATTGGTAATATATACGCCGGTATGCCGCCGGACGAAATATATAATATAATACCCAGTATAGACATAGGTATATTTACCACGGTGAACATTACGTTATAATAATTTATTACCGTGTGTGTAGTATTGTTGTAAGTACGTTATAGTGTTGTTGCTGGTATAATATATTTAATTATTACCGTCATATCCCCCATTTACGGCAGCCAAATATCCCCACATATACATTTGTATTTCGTTATGAACACCACGGGCCTTGCAGTATCCCCATGTGTCACAACGTATCATTGCGGTAAATTCATGTTTAATTTAATGTTCATTGACGCACATTGCAGGATCTGCATTGTTCACAAGTATATATCGTTCGAGTCGAAGGGACGTGGCTTGCGATGCATAGGGGTTAACACCCACCTTGATTTATCCTATATACCACACGATAAACTTGTCATATGTAAGCATATGTTTATATCCAAATGTAAATAGTTGTTGATATTGTGACATACGTAGATTTATATTGTCACACTTTAGCGTTTCAAACGCTATAGCATATTATTCCAGGCGAAATTTGCGGTGTATAATGCGTTTTACTTGCGTTACACTTGCTTGTCATGTGACGATATGACATTGATTTTAGCGCGTTTAAATCGCGTTTACTTAATTAATTCAATCCATTCATCCACACGTGTATTCCAATTTTGTTCCATAGCAAACGTATTAGCTACCGCTACTTTATCCGACATTGGTTTTGGATCATTATTATCACTCACAATGGTCTGGATTATCTTATCCGCATCTAGCCCCTCAATCATCGTGCCTCTAGTATCTCCAATTAGCGCTCCCAAGTTACCTGTTCCATTATGTATTAGCTTAACTCTACCCATCATCATTTCAAGCGCTGTTATACAATATGTCTCTGTATAATCCGAGGCATAAATCCAATATTCCGCTTTAGCAATTTCCGTCTTCAAATCATTTGGACACCTAGCACCTTGCCAATTAACATCCTCCAAATCATCTACATTCCTATTCATCCAATTTACCCCATAAGGTGGACAACATATCTCCAATGACAAATCTGGTACTATGCTTTTCCAATGTACCCAATTATCTAATAATAGATTTAATCCCCTATCGGGTGTTGAACTCCATATTATTCGGTTCTTAATTTTGCCTTGATACGATCGATTCTTATAATCATTTAAATCAATAGCATTATCTATCGAATGTATATACGTAGTAAGTTGTGATGGTGTGTAGCCAAGAGCTTTGAATTTAGGTTTTAAATGTTCGTCAATATGATATTTAGATACACCAACGATTTTATTTAATTTAGGATGTGTAATGTATTGTTCCCACTCATGTAACTTGTTTCCTCTATGCCATATATAGAAGTCTTCGTTATGCATCCAAAAGAATGCCTTGTCATAATCTATGAGCGCTTCCTCTAAGTGTTTAAATACGTTTAAATAATTGATTGCAATTACAACATCATAATGTTCATATACTTCAATATTATTTTTATCAACACCTCTTGGTCCTCTATGTTGTAGTAAATCATTATGATGAACATATTTTACACCATGCCAATTACCTGTTTTAACATCACCACTAATTGTAATATCGTGTCCTTTAATATCTAAATAATCTGCTAATTTAATAACACAATATTCACTTCCACCCATTCCACTATTCATCCAATCACCTTTATCCCAATTAGGATTAGAGTAACCTACCCAAAACATTATTTTCATAGTATTATTTTTCTATTGTCATTAAACCTTCTTGAGCTGCAACTGGTACTATTTTCCATAAATTAATTGCTATAGCATATCTCACACCATTAGTTACTCGTGTTACTCTATGTTTGTCTTCACCTGCATTAAATATAACTAAGCGATTAAATTTAGGTTCAATACGTTCTACCTCACCATTTGCTCGTTCTATTTCTAAATAACCACCATCATGCTCTGTTGACATTGGATAAAATACTGTTCCAATTTCTGGTGTAATTACTTCTTGTTGATCTGTTCGTTTCCAATGCAATTCATCTTTATCAAAGTGCCAACCTAAATTAGTGTTAGGATGTCCATCACCATAAACACCTGTCCAATATTCAAACCCACTTATATCATACGATTCATCTGGTGAATGATATCTCCATAGATATTCAATTAATCTTTTCTTAACAGTGTTTGCTCCACTATTCCACCATCCATCCCACCACATAAAGTTTCCATTGGGTCCAAAGAATGTTTTATCATGGATTATTTCATCTATTAATATTTGGTCTTGTACGAAATTATCTATTATTATCATAATATTGTTTTTATTGTAAGTCTGTGTTTTTAATAAATGATACTACAACGTATCTTATGCCTTTAGTTACTGGTCTGGCTCCATGTTTATGAGTTATATTACTTGGATGTAATGTCATTGTACCTATTTCTTTTGGATTAATTAATGTTTCCCATCTAGGAAAATATGTGCCACCACCTTCAAATTCACCTGGGTTTAAATTAACTAATGTAGTTATACTAGCATGATCATGGTGTAAACTTAAATGTGCCTGTGCATCATGAGGATATTTAATAATAAATGTTTCATCAGCTAAATGATCCCATGTTTTACCTTCCAACCCATATCTATTTATTGCTAATGGTCTTACAAATTGGTTTATTAATTTATTATAAATTTTATCCATACCTAATACTTCAAGTACGTTGTCTGTTGTAGGATAGAATTTGTGTCTGCCTGTTGTCCACTCAAATTTTTCACCTAATTGTATTAGTTGCTTACAAAAACGTTTATTAAAGAATGGAAATTCATAAACACAAGGTGCTGGTTCATCTATAATTAAATCATATTCTTGATTTATTATTTGTGAATTAATATATTTTTTACAATAAGCATCCCAATCACTATCATCTAATATCTCAGGTATTTTATTTGTAGGTTCATTTAAACCATTAACATATTCAGGTGGAAATTCAGTTAATGCATTAATACTTGGGTTAGATGTTTGACCGAAATAACCCCCATTTAAAGCATATGATGTAAAGCTTTTATTATGGAATATTTTAACAGCATCTTTTCTATCACTAGTACCATTTATTGCAGGAAAGAATTCATCACTAACTATAATATTATTTAATATAGCTGAATCGATTACCTCTTTCATACCCTTTCTAGTCATAATATAAGCATGATTATTATAAGTGTATCCTACTTTAGTAACATAATCATTGATTCGTTGTTCATCCCAATCAGGACATTGTTGACTTCTATCTAAATAAACTAAACTAGCATCTACTGGAATTGAATTTAATTCTGTTTGCGTAGGAAATTTACCATATGAATAAAAATCTTCCTCAAATATTAATATGTTATTTAATCCATCTTTATATGCATTGTAAATACATTGATAATGAGATAGCATACATCCTGCTTCACCTGGTGTTACATCTCTAGTGTAAAAATTAGCATTTTTAGATGATGTTTCACCTTGTATTTTCCACCAATCTGCTAATTTAAAATCATGATGTGCTTTACTTTTATCGTTTACTGCTTCCCAACCATTAGTAGCTGGTAGTATGTAGTAAGGAATTTTATATGGCCATTGAATTGATTCTAATCGTTTGATTATTTTCTCATCAGGTGTATTTAAATTAATTACAAATATATGATCTATTTTCATTCGTCTAATAACTTTATTTTAGTAAATTCTATATTATTTCTATGTCTACCCATTTGTTCACAGGTATATTCAATATTATCAGTTTCAATTGTAACTGATTCATTGTGTTTATCATTGGTTCCCCAATTGTATTCTATTAAGTATTTCATTCTATATCGTCTAAGGTAAATGTTATATCGTTTTCAAAATCTAAATAATATTTCTTGTAAACCTTATCATCTTCAATCAAACATTCTTTACATATGGTTTTTTTAGACACACTAGCTACTAATTCATCATATGCTAGTAATTCCATTTCCATTGCTGGGTCTAAATTAATTTTATTCCAATCACTTTCTCCACCCCATAATTCATCTCTTGTAATGTTGTTTTCTTCACACCATTTATCAATACGGTCCTCCATAAATATCATTAATGGAGCCTCAGCAGCAAATACATCTGGGAGGTTAGTTTTTTTAAAGCACCAAGCACACGTTTTAGCCATTAATTATGTTATCTAATTTTTGTTCGTATTTAAGCTTTGTTTCCAAATCACCATATCTCCAAGCCATTTTTAATTCCATAGGGAATACTGTACTACATGATAGACCCAATATATGCATTTTTTTATAATATTCCAAGGTATCTTGAGTAAATGTTTCACCCATTTTCTTTGGTATAATATTACTATTTACACTTACACTTTGATCACCTGTAACAGACATTCCTCTAATAAAACAAAAATCAATATTTTTAATTAATGTGTTATAGTAATAAATAATATCATCACCATGCCATAATTTCATATTATAAGGTAATGTTGGCCAATTTTCTCTATTAACCATCATTAATTGTCCTCCACCAGCTGGTCTAGCATTTGGGGAATTATTACTAACTAACTCCCATTCATTTAAATCTTTATTAATTCGATTCCAATTAGTCATACAAATTGCTTTTGCATCTGATGCTATTATAAATTCATGAAATCTTTTAATATTAAATATTATATCATCATTTACTATTGCAATTTTATCTTGTGTTGAATGATCAAATCCGATTTGCCAAGATGGATTTACAAATTGGTTTTTATCCATTTGAAATACTCTAATACGTTTATCAGTAGGTTTAAAATTAATTAATTGAACATCATTATTAATAATAATTAACTCAGCATTATCATCATCTATTGATTCAAAACCTTCTATTATTTTGTAAATATTAGGGGATTTCCATAAAGTTGGGATAATATAACTTATCATATTGTTTTAATTAAATAAGTTCCAAATAATTAAACCTGTAAATGTTACAACAAACCCTATAAATGATACAAACATAGCAATGTTGTTTGATTCTTGTTGTTGAGGTGATCTACCTTGATTTGATCTGTACTGTCTTACTTTTTTCTTAATGTTCATAACTATAATATTTGTGCCTCTTCTATTGTTCGGCATATTAAAATTTTATCATCTTTTCTAACTACTGCATCACATTCTAAGTGATTAACCCACATTCCTAATAACTCTTTATTCATTACCTTACCATTAGGTTCAATAACAAAATACATTGGATTAAAGTCTCTTATTATTTGAAGTAATTTATCACCATGGTTTACAAGATTATATTCCATCTTTATTATCCATTTTTTGTTGTAACTTTTGAATTTGTTTCTTAATGTAAGGTGATGGTGGTAACCTTTTTAATCTAATGATTTCATTTCTAATTTCTGCTATAGTCATCTTCTATTCTTATTATATCGTCCTCACCAAAGTAAGAACCGGTTTGTACTTCTATAAATATAACTGGAGTATCGGTCTCATTCCAAGCTCTATGTTTATCGCCTTGTTGTATTCTAACTGATTGTCCTTTACCTCTAAATAATTTATCATCTTCTAAAATAATAGTAAGTATACCACTTACAACTGTCCATACTTCAGCTCGTTTTTCATGGTATTGATATGATAATCTTTGGCCTGGGTTAACTGTAATACGTTTTACTTTAACATCAGGAGCATCAAGTAATACTTCATATTTGCCCCAAGGTCGTTCATCTACTTCTTTTAGACTGTTAGCTATTAACGTTTTATATTTAGTAGTTGACCAACCATGGTCTCTATTTAAATAATGAATTGGGATTTCTAAATCATCACCTGTAAATGGTTTATTAATATAATCATCTCCTAAAAATCGAATATTAAACCCACCCATTTTAAGCAAATCATACAATTGTTCTTCATAAGTATATCTAATTACATCATCAACATCTTCTAAAGACATTAACATATTTTTACGTTCATCAGTTGATAATATTGGTTTTAACTTATTAGGTCTTTCTATAGTAGGGTCAGTTTGTAATAATACAACTAATACACTACAATATTGTTTCATTTCATTAAACATTTTAATGTAACCTGGATGCATCGCATCGAAATTTCCTGCTATAACCCCTTTAATCATAAACTATTATTTTTATACATAAATATATCGTCAATTAAATAATCTATTCTTTGAATAGCATCTTTATCTGATATTTGTGTTTTAATTTTTTTTAATCTTTCTATTATTTCAAGTCCACTCATTTTAATTATTAATTTTCTACCACAATCACCACAAGTAGTTCTAAAAGGTGAATTCCAAGCACCACAATAACATACTCTAATATGATCTGATATATTTTTCTCCATTTATTTAGTTTTCCATAATACTTGTATACAAATTAGTATTAATGATAGTGCTAAACTAACCCATGTTTTATTATTAATACCTTCACTAAAATGATAATTAACCATTATAGCATAAATTATCATTCCAACTCCAAATCCAATAAAACGGGCAGGCCATAATAAACCACCCATTCCACTTACAGCATATTTAGTTCCCCAAATATAAAAAAACGATAATATAATACCACAAGCAGCTACTATAACTATATTATTTTTAAACCAATCAGTTGATTTTAAAAACTGACCATTCAATTGATAAAATGTAAGTACATGGGCTATAAAAAACATGCCTATACCTATAAATAAATCCTTAATTATGATCATCCCTGATTATTATATTGTTCCTTATTATCTTCCCCATACCCAAAATCATAAATTATTGTTAGAAATAAAATTCTAACTATTATACTACACCAAGGTGCACTTTCATCTTCATCAAAAAAATCTATTGCTAACCCAAAACAAATACCTTCATGAGGCCATTTAAAATTAACTCTTAATCCAAACCACTTATCCATATGTCTTACTTTATAAAATGCGTTATCCACGCTATTAAACCGTTTAAATTTAATGCAACTAGGTTCCACTGTTTTCTAGAGGATGTTTGTATCATTACACATATAAATCCTATTATAAACAATCTTGGCTCTAATGTCCACTGCCCTGCTATTAAAAATGCTGCTCCAAAATAACCTATACGTGAAGCTACTTTCTGGTATGATGTTAGCTTGTTTGTATAAGCTAATAACTTTAGCAGTTTATATTTAAATGTCTTTTTTTTCATAACATTAAACCATTATTTTCTAATTGCTGCCAAAATCTTTCTAACCATAAATTAATAGTACTACCTTCAATTATATCTTCACCATTAGCACCATCTTCTTTTAAAAATGCTAAATGAGCAATACCCATATCACAATAATCTCTTGCTTTATTATCTTCTTTTAATGTAATATAATCTTTACATTTTTGATAATGCCTATGTAATTGTCCGTTTTTAATATTTTTTACTACTCTAATGTTTGCCATAACCTATTTATTATAATGTTTATTAATTAATTTATCTCTTACTTCTTCACTTATTTGATTTGTTTGGTATAATTCCTCTATTAAATCTATCATGAGTGTGTTTGAATTAATTTATTAATATCTTCTCTACTAACCCATCCCTGAACATCCCATTCTTGCTCATCATCAGGTAAATTTTCATTTATGATGGCAACTTCAAATGAAGAAACATCTTTAACTTCATTTACTGCTCCTCTAACCCCACTTTTACCTGAACTGTACATACCTTCACCTGCAACTACAGAGATAAATACATTAGGTTTTAATTCAAGTGATGCTTGAATACCTTTACAAACTTTATGCTTTCCAAATACTAAATCTTTAAATGTTTTCATGACCTTTATTTTTTATTATACGTGAATATACGAACTCTATTTCGCTAATCCTAATTTTGCGCGCATTGCTTTTACATGCTTACAATTACCTCCTGATCTCCAATAACCAGGGCATGTACAATGAAATTTACCACTTTCAGGATAATGTTTAGTTGTGTATTCACCTAACCCACTCCCACTAACGTTAGTTTCTACTACTGGTTTTGGTTTTATGTATGTTTTTGGTTTTGGTTTAATCCACTTTATATCACTTAAGGTAGTACCCTCAACTACTTCTTTCCATAGGGGCATTAAGTAAGTTTTACCATTAATTTTAGCTAATGTTGGGGGTAAATATTCACCTTTGTATTCGTATTGGTATCTATTAGCAAATATAGATGGACCAAATCCATCACCAGGTATGCTTAATGCACCCTCAGTATGAATAATACGTGTTCGGTAATTACCGTGTTTGTTTAAATTCTTGAATTCCCATAATGCCATAACCTTTATTTTTATTATTATACCGTGAATATACGAAGAAAAAATGCGGTAACCAAATGGATACCGCATTATCTTTAATTACTTTTAATTTATTTTATTGGTAATCTTTCATGAAACGACCGAAGTGTTCTTGTAATGATTTATCAGCAACATAGTTTTTAAAATCTTCAACATAATCATCTGCATCATCAAACTTATCACCTGCTTTTTTAACTGATGCCATATATTGTTTAATTTCTGAGTCTGTTGCTTTAGCATCATTCTTTAATGCTGTGACAATATCTCTCATTGATACTTCAGTTAAAGCATTCATATTGCCTATTTCACCTGATTCTAATTCAGCTTCAACACCTTGCATAGCATGATTTTCTTCCATACCATATTTAGTATTAAATCCTCTTTCACTTGGAGGTGATACTTTACCAAATACAATTTCTTCAAATGCTTGAGCTAAATCATCACCATCTATATTACCATCTCTATATTGTTTTAGATGCATTTTAACTTCATCTCCGTCAACATAAATATTTTCATCTAATGGTAATTTATCTTCATCATTTTCTTCAGCTATTTCTTCTGTATAATCATCAGCCTGACCATTTTCTTCAACACCTTCTTTATAATTACCTACATATTTAGCATTAATTGAACCAGCAATTTTTTCAGCGTCTTCTCTTGATTTACCTTGATCCATAATATCATCTACTACACTATCAAAATCTTCACGCATCATACCTGTAGCTTTTCTAGCATCTTTTTCAATGGTGTCTTTCTCAGCTTGCATCATAGCAAATATTTTTTCAAGTTTAAGTTGATCATTATCAGATAATTGATCAAATCTGTCTCTTTCTTCTGCTGACATTGCTTCTCTAAGATTGTCGTTGTGAATTTCTTCTAAATTATACTTACTCATTTTTTATTTTTTTGATTTACGTCCTTGTCTTTTTTTACCTTTAGCTGCTTGAGCTACGTCACCTACTTGGTTACCTAATTCTTTAGCTGCTTCAACAACGTCTTTTAATTCTTCTTTAATGTTTTTAGCTCTGCGTTGTGCTTCTTTAGCTGCATCCTTAACATCCTCAATTGTATCTTCTACTTCATCAGGAATATAATCTCCATCTCTATCATTGATTTTACCTTTTTTGTAAAACCCAAAGTAATAAACTGCTACTGCTATTACTAAAACTACTACTACTAAACCTATAATTTTAAACATATCTTATTGTTTGGTTAATATTTTTTTTGTTTATTATAAATATATAAAGACTAAGCTAAATTATATTTTTGTTTATATTTGTTAATAAATGATGTACCAGTTCCCAATTCAACCCATTCTGCTGTTTCAGGTATGCCTGGTATTTTTTTAGCTGATATTACATAATCAATATTTTTATTAATTACTTTCATTTTAGTTTTAGCATTTGAACGATTTGATGTTTTAAATACTATAACTGTGGGTGCGTTTTTATGATACATTCGTTGATCAATTTGGGGTTTAGGTTGTTTATAACCTTTTTCTTCCCAATGTTCAGTTTTATAAGGACCATTTTCAGATTTAGATCTATCATAATGCCAAACTGATCTTCCACCTAATTCTGGTTTTGATGGTACTTCAATACACTCTTGAGTATATTTTTGCCATGGAATTGCTTCTTGTTCTTTTGGTCTACCTCTACTTTCTGCCATTGTGTTTTCCTCTTTTAGTTTTATATTCAGTTTCATATAGTTTAGGTGAAGGCATACCTGAATAATGACACCATTCATCCTCTTTAACTTGAGCCATTTCGGCTGCTACTTTTCTATAAGTTGGTGATTGTAATTCACAACCATTATATTTTCTTTTTACCATTTTTTTACTTGGTTTTTATTTACTTGTACTACTGTACCTTGATTTTTAACTAAGGGATTACCATTTTCATGAATACCAAATACCATTTTAACTTTATCATCATGGATTAATATTCGATCACCTACCTTTATTTCAGACATATATCTATTGCTTTTATATTATTAATTAAAACTTTAATGTTAGCACATTTTTCAAATTCTTCAGTTGATTCAAAATATTCAAGTAAATCTTCTGCCATTTCTAATTCTGATGTTTCTGGGTCTGGAATTAATACCATATCTTCTATTTCATCACTATCATTAGGTTCAAATGTATTTTCTTTTCCTAATAACATATTATAACCCACATTCATTGCTCGATCAAATAATTCTAGTTCTTTCATATTAAAATGGTAATGGTTCGTTAGACATATCTTTAGGTGTAAATGATGGATCATCTAATTTACGATAATAAGTTGAGGCAAACGGTTGTTCACCTATTTCTTTAACTTCAACGTGTTGGGAATGTCTTCTATTATCAATTGATAATCTTAAATCGTTAGCACGTTTTCTAGCCATATAATCATTATCAGCATAAACGTACATATCCATTTGTACTACATATCTTTTATTTTCTGCCATAACCTTTATTTAGTGTGTTAACTTCATTATTAACAACACGTAAATATACGACCCCTCTATGCGGTAGCCTAGTTTTTATGCGGAAATTTTTGAGTATGATATCCAGATTGAAAATTACCTATTGAATGGGTTGAATAAACACACGCATATAACGCGCGTATTTTGCCGGATTTATTATGAGTCGATGAATGTAGTGTATTACCATCTATCACGATTATATCACCGTTATTTGCGGGTAATAAATCATATTGTTGTGTTTGATTATTAAAACAACTTAATGGACCTGTTTCTTCAGTCATATTAGTTAATATCTGACAGCAATTTATTGTTTTAAATTCACCTCGTAAAGCTGCTTCAGGATCAGGCCCAAAATGATTATCATAGTGTGGTTTAAATGAAAATGGTTCATTAGGTAATTTAACAACTACTTGATCATTAAATAGATAGGGTTCATCAACTTGTAAAAATGATTTGGCTATTTCTAGCATATCAGGATGAGTATAAGAATCAAATAATAAAGGGTTTAATGTTGAGGCCATTTCTAAACCTTTCCAGTAAGTACCTGAACCATTAGCTCTAGGTTGACCTTCAAATTGTTTATAATAATTCTTTAACTCTATTGAGTGGTAACGAGTAAATGATAACAAATCAGACTCAATAACGTCTTTTAAGTGTATATAACCTTGTTTATTAAATTTATCTACCTTGTCCTTTGTATACATTTTTATACCCATTTTGTCCTTTAGATGCATTCTTTGAATGCACACCTGGTCTTTTTTTCTTGGATTGTCTAATGTATGAACTTAATTGTAATGATTTAGCCATTATATTTTTAATATAAATATATAACTAAAGATTTAAGTCATACCCTCCAAATTGTTTCATATATGAAGTAATTTTTACCCCATTACCATCTCTTCTTATTTTACCTGTTCTAAACCATTTTCTAACACTACCAGCACCTCCTAAATGTGCAGCTGCTAATAATCCAGATTCAGTTACTAATATACCATTTATTACTCTTCCATTATATTTTTCAATATATCTTTTAAGTTTCTTTTTGTTATATTGAAGCAATTTATACATAGCTTGTTCTTGTAATTTAGGATTATTAATAAATTCTGATCTAGATACATTTATTTTTAATGTTTTTAATGTTGATCTACCAAATTGGTATTTACCCATATAACCATATTTATTAACTACTTTATAATTATTACTTGATTCTCTATGTCCCATAGCATCCAAAAATTGTTGGTGGGATGTTAATTCTAATTCAACAGAATCTATAATTAAAGGTTTAATTGGTAATTTAACAATAGGTTCTGTTTTTAACTGTTCAATGGGTTGAATAGAAGCTCTATATGACTTAAATGCCATCATAAACATTACTGATGCTAAACATATACCTAACTTAAATAAATTTTTCATATTAAAAGTTTTTTAAAAAATCACCCTTAATTGGTTTTGATTTTAATTGTTGTGCCTTTTCATCATTTTTAAGCATTTTATCCGTCAATCGTTCTAAATGTTTAGATTTTTGCTTATCATAATCACGAGTGATTTTATGATGCTTTTTATTTAATGATTTAATTTTTTTAGCCATTATATTCTACTTACATATTGATTTGGATCATCTTCGTCTTTACCATCTAAACCCAGTTCTTTTAAACGTTGTAAATGATAATCATCTACTTCCCATTCTACTTTTTCACTAGTGCCGTAATGTTCTTGTTTAGACTCAATTTGTTTTTTATCCTGTTTATTAAATATATCTCCTACTTGCAAAAAATAATGATTATAACATAGTAACTGAACGTTATCTAAACTATAATTATTACTATTATTATCTTTAAAATGTAATAATAAGGGTATTTTATAATCTAATACACGCCTTTCTTTAAATTTACATGCCTTACACTCTTCTGCTATATAACCTTGTTCTATTAAAGCGTATTTAAGTTTATTTGGATTAAATGAAGATGCTGCTATTCTACCTTCAATTATTTCCTTCATATGGGGCATTTTTTTAGGACCCTTTAAATATTTAGGTATACCCTTACCAGATTGGTTTTTATGGCTTTCAAATATACCATACATTTTAGCATATTTTTTATAATGCTGGTATGAAACATGAAGGTATCTAGCTGCAGCCATATTAGATAATGTTTTACCTTGGGCTGCAACTACTTGTTCCTTACTTAAGAATTTACTCTTATTTGCCATCCTCATCTTTAATGATAAACGGACCTGCTAAATTTCTTTCGTCTTTATCCATGTCTAACATCTCAGCTTTATTATTCTTTTCCATATTTTTAAATGCATTTTCATTATGTTGATATGTTTTATATTGGCTATCATCCATAATTACAGTTTCAATCCAAGTATGGTCACCTTCACCCATCATAACAGGTATACCATGTTTCATACCTTCACCTTTACCATTTTCAGAGCATGTAACACAAAAATTATAACCATATTGTGTTAACCTTAATTCTGGCATTTCATTTCCACACGATCTACATTCAATCATTTTTAATTTCATAGTTGGTCTTTTTATAGTCTGTAACATAAATATTGGGTTTTCAAGTTCTTCTTCTAGTTCGTAATGTACTCCTGACATACACATATTACTTAGCTTTTTGGTTATTAAATCTTTCCATTAACACTTCAGTACTTTCACTTACAGCATCATATTTTTTATGAAATCTTACATTTTCTAAATCATCACTATAACCTAAAGTAAAACTAACTTCACTACCAGAAGCAAACTTAATCTTAACTATTGGAAATGATTGGTAAGATCTTCTATAATAATCAGTACTAGCATAAACAGTAGCTTCAGGATATTGTTTTCTGAATTTCGTTACTATATTATCTATTGCTACAGATTCTTTATTTGTTCTAGCTAACTCATTTACTTTACGTTCATTATGCTCATTAAATTTAGTATACAATGAACTTGGCTTATAATATCTATATTGGTCAGTAATAGTAGTACACATTAATTTATCACCATCTCTACTAACACTAGCATTATAATTTTTCATTTTACCTTCATGAATACAATTAGTAATAAGTGAAACACTACCTACAGCATTCATATAAGTAACTTCATGATCATAACTGGTGTTGTTGTATGAATAACCAAATTCTACTTCTTTAGTAACTTCATAAACTTTAAAATTATCTTTATAATCTTCATTTTGAACAAAACCTGCTCTATCTAACATTAACATTATTTTGTTAACCTCATCTTGAGCATTTGCTGCTCTTTTAGCTTGTTTTTCAATCCAAGTAGCAATTTCTTGCTCTTGATCCGTTGTTAATAATACTCCATGAAATAAATCTAATTGACTTTTTGAATTTGACATAACCTTTATTGTTTTAATTTTAATTATTATTCCTATTTACCCTGTAAATATACGACCCCTACCTCGGGTAACCTAATTTTTTCGCGGGAATCTTTAAATGAAGCCCGCGGGGCTAAGTTGTTAAGCAGTAGATTGAAACCACATACAATTAAGATTAGTGGATTGTGTTTTACACTTTATTTTGGATCTTTTACCTGGACTTCTCACACCAGCTTTGACCTTAACTAACTTGGTGTGAATATACGACCTTTATCTGTGGTATCCTAGTTTTTTCGTGGAAGTCTTACTCAGTATGGAAGAAAAATGTTTGATGTAATCTGCAGTACTCTGATGAATGTCCAAAATATTGAGTTGCTGCATGGAAGAATTTGCCCTCATATATAACAGCTCTATTAAATACATTACCAATATAATCCGTCATTTCCCAAGCAGTAAAATCTAAACCATCTTTAGCTATTTCTTTTTGTAATGCTTTATCTTCAGGCTGTACTCTATATCCAGTTTTTTTATGTTTATATAAACCTGTACCTGTAGATAATGGTGCATCTGGAGTCAAATATATTACAACGGCCCAATCTGTTCCATGGTCTGTATGTATCCAACATCTATCTTGTTGAGTACAAAGGTTATAACACCCACTATGGGTATTCCATTCAGCATCCCAAGTTGTAATTTTTTTACCAAGTACATCTTCAAATGCTTCTTTAACGCTATCATGTTTATCAGCGTGTGTTCTTTTACCTGGATGATTACCATGTTTTGTCATCCATTCCATTTTATTAAGTGCTTTATGCCTCATATAAAGTGGATCAGAATAAAAATCGTCTATTGTGTATATTGATGCTCCCATATTTTTTATATTATTGCTCTACCTTTCATTAATTCCCAGTCTTTATTTTTTCTAACTTGTTCATTCTTTTCATCTGCTGCTATTAACATAAGTGGGAAAATGTTATTTTCATTTGCCACTTCAATTAACGCTTTCACATCTTTAGGAAAACAATGACCACCATAACCTAAATCACCATCGGGACCAGGAACTGACCAATGTGATTTACCTAATCGTTTATCATACGTAGCGTATTCTATTATCTTATCATAATCAACATCTAATTTATTACATATTTCATACATTTCGTTTGCAAATGATACTTTAGTTGCTAAGAATGAGTTAGTAACATACTTAACCATTTCAGCATATGTTGAATCTGTTTTAACAATTGTTGCTTTTGGAAATACTTTTGAAAATACTGTTTTTAATTTAGTGGTTGATGTTCTAGGACCACCTAATATAATTCGTGTTTGGTTTTCATAATCACTTACGGCATTTGCTTCAGTTAAAAACTCAGGATTAAATACAACATCAAGTGATGGAAATTGTTTATTCCATTTAGCACACGTACCTGGAGGTACAGTTGATTTAATTACTACTGTTTTAGCTACACCAAATTCAACTACACGTTTAATAGCTGCTTCAACTATATCTATGTGGCAACTGCCATCTTGATTCATTGGGGTTGGTAAACAAATAAATACAGCTTCATTATTTAATGTCTCTGGTTCAGTGCTATTACAATGGATTATACCTTTTGTATCATAAGTTCTAATATTAAAACTATTTTTAAATTTTTGGTAAACTGCGTTGCCAACAAATCCTTGACCTATTATTCCTATATTCATATCAATCCTTTTTTTATATAATGTCCAAAACTTAACATAATTCTTGGTTTTTCACCTTGTACTTCAGATGTGCCATGAAATACTTCTCCTGCTTTACAAACCCACACTTCATTTTCTTTAACCTTAATTTCTTGTTCATCAATAATAGGATTCCCACCTATAAAAGGTTTGGAAATCATAACATTAAATCTGACTATTAAAGTATCTTTATCTGGGTTTTTATCTTTATGTATGTGTACTGCATGTCCATCTTCTGAATATGATATAAAATGACCATCGTGTTTACAAATTGGGGTATTTAATTTATAACCTTGTTCTTTTAAAATATAGTTATTTATTTTTTTTAATTCCTTATATAGTGGAAATGATTTTTTATTTGTAAATCTAGCTCCAAACACAACACCCTTATGTTCAGGTGGTCTTGCATCTAAGTATTTTTTTCTATTACTTAACTTGTTTACCCATTCAACAACAGGTTTAGTTAATTCTGTTGGGATTTTAATTATGGACATATAATACTTTGTTTATGTGATTAATTCTGCTTGGGTATAATGTAATAAATTTTTCTACAAAAAGCCAGTCTGCTATATAAGAATTTGTATTTAATTTTAATTGTTTAGACTGTTTAGATTTTGTAGCAAAACATCCCATATCAATATTTCCTTCTGACATATTTGCTTCTAATAATTGATAATGATTATAATGTGCTTCGTTATGGATCATATTACAAAATATAAAATTATAATCAGGGTCAACATTTGATATTTTAAGAAATTCATTTACAAAATCGGGCATATAATAATTATCAGCACCTGTCATTACAACCCATTCTTCACTAACATTTTCTAAACCATAATTTCTAGCAGTGTGACCCCAATCTTTATTAGGACCTTCAATTGTTGAAAATTTAATTTGACTATTTAAACAAAAATGTTGTTCTATGTCTTTAAATTCATCATAATTACCATCTGATACTACATGGGCTACCCAATTATTATTGCTTTGATTAATTAATGAATAAAGCATACCCATTAGTTTATCACTATCTTTATAAGTTGGTATTACAAATTCTATTTTTTCCAAAATGAATAAATTCCTTTATCTAATTCATAACTAGGCCATACAAATCTATCTCTATTAGGTTGTCTTAAAGCCCAAATAAACATTTCTCTTAAACCATCTTTTAAGGATGTTTTATGTTCAAAACCTAATATGTCAACTGATTTTTGGTATGTAGGTATTGAGTGTTTAACTTCATGTCTACCCTCTAAAAATCTTGTTTCAGGTCTTTTACCTCCAAATTCACTCATTACTTCTTTAAGTATTACACTTGCTCCTATAATTGAATGTTCTTCAATACCCCCTAAATTAATAATTTGTTTACTGGCTTCTGGTTTAATTGCTGCATTCCATAATGGTTCTAATGAATCATCTATATAACTAAATGCTCGTGTTTGATCACCATTACCAAATATAGTTAATGGTTGTTTGTTTAAATGTTGGAACATCCAAATACCTAATACATTTCTATATTTATCCCATATGTTTTGTTTAATACCATATACATTATGAGGTCTAATTATACAATAATCTAAACCATGTTGTTCAGCTGCTATTTGAATATCCATTTCACAAGCATATTTTGCTACTCCATAAGGATCTATAGGTGCTTGTTGTTGTTCTTCATCAAATATACCACCACTTCCATGTCCATATACAGCTAATGTTGACGTAAATACCAATCTTTTAACGTCGTTCTTAATGCATTCATTGACTATGCGGGCTGTTGCTTTTAAATTGTTATCATAGTTGTAAGAACGTATAAAAGGCGATAATCCTTCAGCAGCATAAGCAGCAAAATGATATACGTAATCAATTTTATGGAATTCAAATATATTTTCAATTGGATGGTTAACTAAATCCATCTGCCAAAATTTAACTTCTGGATTAACATTTTCTCTAAACCCACCACTTAAATCATCAACACCAATTACTTGGTATTCATCACCTTTATTTTCAATTATCCAATCAGCTAGTCTACTACCTAATAGACCTGCTACTCCTGTTATTAATACATTTTTTTTCATATTTTACTCCAATCTGTTAAAGGTGATAACCAAGCTGTTTCTCCATGAGTAGCATAACCTGGTATCGGTGTTATTAATAATTGTTTTGCATATCTTAATTCTAAAAACATTTGAAAATCATCTGGATGTGTTCCTGATGTATAATTTCTTAATGTTTGTTCGTTTATTCTTAATGTACTAACCTGTGATGCAAATGTCATAGTTGTACTATTTGTTATCTTCCAATGTACTGAATCTGTTTTGTATACCCTAGTATCTTCAGCACCACCTTCACAATATGGATTACCACCTTGTTTTGGTCCAATATACTTATCTGGATGGTCATATAATGAAACAAATTGTGCTCCTAATCCAAATGCTTCTTCTAATATTACCCTAGAATCAGGTTTATGTAAATAATCATTTTCTAAAAAGTAAACAGTATCATTATCATCCATTTTTAATGCTTCATCTAAAGCAATATTAAATGTAGCAGCACCATTGCCTTTATTAACATATAAAATATGATCTTTTGATTTATACTTTTCAATCATATCACTAGTTTCTTTAGAAACATTATCTGCTATAATAGACCATTCACAATCATCAAATACTTTAACTGCATTTGCTAAACATGCTTCATTTGTAATGTAATCAGGTTTTACTTTACTATAACCTGCATCGGATATCCTGTATATTATTTTCATTCGAATTTAATACCTTTTATAATTAAACTATTTTTAGGATTATGGCTATGGTTTTCAAATAATTGAGGTGGAATACCCCATTTATACATGAATACATTAGCTGCAGGTCCTTCTGTTGCTTTAAATTTTTCACCTTCATTTCCATTTTTAGTAGCTGTACTTCCAAAATGGTATAAATGAGCATTATGTGATCTTGTAAATCCTAACCCAATTAAATCTAATTTAAGGAAAAAATCCCAATCACATATGAATGGAGATTTATACATTACGTCAAATCCACCTGCTGCCATATAATATTTTTTATACATTGCAAATGGGAAAATGCCACCATCAATAGTTAATTCATCTTTTCTAATTGATTGTTCATACTTAATAAATTCATCATATTTAAATTCCTCTGGGTTACGTCCAAAATCTTTAACTGGAAAGTTAAATATACCAGGACCTTCAGGTTCAATCTGGTTTAATGTTAATACATTTTTTTCTTTAAGTTGTGCTTCAATTTCTAAATCAAAATCCTTACTAAAAACATTATCATCATTTACAATAAATATTTTTTCATTAGTTGCATTCATTACACCATAATTAAGTGCGGATTGCATGCCTTGATTTTTACCTAAATCTAAAACGTTAATTTGTTCTTTATATTTCTCTAATACTTTTTTACTTTCATCTATAAAACCATCTACAGCAACAATGATTTCATTTTTATTATGTTGTTGTTCAATACAAGACTTTAAACATATATCTAAATATTCTGGATTTCTATAGGTTGGGATAATAATACTAATCATATTCTTAAAATTTTAAAATTATTAGTGCATCGTCATAACGATTCTTTTTCTCCCTACCATCATATATTTCAATATTATCATGTCTTTCTTCAAATTCAATCTCATCAATTGTAATATTAGCTACATCTTCAATTATAAATAAACCGCCAGGATTCATTCTATCTTTTAATAATTCAAATGTTGCAACTTGATCATAAAGTTGATGTGAACCATCGTCAATAATAATATCAAATTTAGTATCACCTATTACATCTAAAAATTCAGGTTTTGTTGCATCTGAGATCCATATTGTAAATCGTTCATCATCTTTATACCCACCTGGTTTGAATTGATCACTAAATATTTCTACATCATGGATATCAGCTCCAAATACATTTGCATTAGTAAAATATTTATCCCATAATTCTAAGGATTCACCATAAGCAATACCTATTTCTAGTATATTAATTTTTTTATTTCTAAATGGACTAAATAGCCTTTCATATTCTGGAATGTAACTGTGAACTGTACCTTTATCTCCATGTCCATCACCACTATTTCCGTTATTGTGGCCTTCGTATATTTCTTCTAATGTTTTCATAGAGTATCGTAATATTTGTTTTGTTTTTCTTGTCTTTTAATATCTTTTGGGTGGTATAATGCTAATTCTTCTTGTTGAGGGATTGCAGCATATGTTTTATGACCATTTAATATTTCATGTACTTTATTTACCCATTTAATTTCTGGTTTATTTTTCCAAATACGCCACTGATAATCAGGCCAATTAACCCAATTATTATCATTTACATTCCATCCCCATTGTTTAATATGATTCTCAGTTAATCCCTTTACAGTATTAACTCTAGGAACTAAATATATTTCGTTGTCTGGGTTTGATTCTAATATACCTGGTAAGTGTGATAATAATGTTTCATGTGGGTATTCATCTGCATCAATTTGAAATATATAATCACCAGTACATAACTTTGTTAACTTATTCTTCCAATCAGCAAAATGATTTTTAAATGTAGCTGAGTGTATAGTGCAATTTTTTTCATCATTTAATTCTTGCAAACGAGACCATACTTCAGGGGTACCACCTTTTTTATCAAATAAAACTACAATTTCATCTGTTTTACGTCTTCGTTTTAATAATAAATTAAGTAATTTGGTTATTTCCTCCAATTCATTACAAACTGTTATTGCATAACTTATCTTCATATTATCCTGGTAATACTCCAATATACGACAAAGCATCCATATAATCACGCTCTGAGAAATAAGCTATTGTCTTCATATCAGTTTTATGTGTTGATTTAAATTTTTCTTGTTCTTCTTTATCTAATTCTCTTGCTTTAACAGCAGCCCATTTCCAATCTTCAGCACTAGTACCTGATGCATAAACCATTCCAATTTCTGGATCATTTATTGTATGTGGTAACCATATTAAATCTGTTTTTACATCCAACCAGGCTAAATCTTTATATATTTCTGGTAGTGATTCCATTTGTTGGTTGTAAAAATCTTCTCCGACTTTCATTAAACTATTAGTCCAAAATCCACAAGATAAACTATAATAATTAGTAACATCTTTAGTAACTTCAGTTCTATAACATAAATCTCCTCCTGATCTTGGGCAATCTATAATTTCATCAAATTGTTCCATATTTTATAATTTAGGTGTTTCCATAGTTGGTAACGTTAATTCTACTTGTTTTGGGAATTCTGGTATGTTTTTATCTAAAATATTTCCCACTAAATTTTTCATTGCATCGAAACTAAATTTAGTTTTAATATGATGGCCTTGTTGTTTAGCTGGTACAATAAACTTTTTATATTTTTGATGTACTGATTTTAAAGCATTTATAAAATGTTGAGGGCTAACTTGAAACCATTGTGATTCCTTTTTTAACCATTGATTAGCAGCACTATCATGTATATTCTCTAATTTCCCAGGTAATAAAGTTGTATACATAGGATTTAAAAAATCTAATTGCCCTGACCATCCTGAAGCTATAATTGGTTTTTTACTTAACCCAAACTCGGCTAATGGTCTACCATATCCTTCTCCTTTAGTCATACTAACCATTGCTTTGACTTTAGGATGATTATATAATTCATTCATCTGTACATCACTTAAATTACCATTTAGTAAATAAATGTTTGGAAAATCTGTATCTCTAGGGTAAGTTTTTTTAATTGAACTTATTTTTTTCAATAATATTTCTCTACCAAGATAACTATTCCTACCTGATGATGCTTTTAATATTAACCCAGGTGATGATTTTTTATTTTTATAAGTATCTATAAAATATCTAATCATAAGACCTACATTTTTTCTATCATGTCCTATATTACCTTGCATCCAATGTCCTACAAATAAGAAATTAAATGCTTCTTTAACACCTTTTAAATCAAGTTTAACTTCAGAAGGTGGTAAATGTTTATATAAATCTAAATTAACTCCTTCAAATACAACTTCAATAGGTTTTTCTAATTGGACTTTACCTTCAACGACCTTAGAAACTTTATTTTTCTTTTCAAATGATATTTCAGAAAAAACTTTTTTACTATGTTCTGATGAAACTAAATTTAAATCCATTCTATTTAAACCCTCAATCCATGTTGGATCACAACCAGTACTTTCAATACCAGCTGTGCAGCCAATATTATACTTACCTACGGTTTGGAATTCACTTGGAATAGTAATTTGCATCCAAATATCAGGTTTAGATGTAATACTAGCAATAAGATGGGATGCTATAAATTTCCAATCTTTATGATCATTTATAAAACCACCTGGTGTATCTCCCCATCTTTGAGCGAGGATTTTAACATCATACTTATCTAATTCGATTATTGATTTGACTATATCTCTAGAACGTGCTCCATATCCACTGTAAGTGTCAATTGGGCAACTTATATAAAAACTTGGTTTACTCATTAGTATACTATTTTATGATTTAAAAATTTACCTTTAATTTCTGATGTGTTAATTAATTCGTAATCGGCTCTTGGTTCCCATTTTTCAAACAGTTCATCAAATGCTTCAATTACTCTTTCACCTTGCTTTGAAGCATAAAATCCTGCTTCTTCACTTAAACACCATTCTCTACCCTTTAATCCCCTAGACTTAAGTTCTGATTTATCTGTATTGTAAACTTCTGTTATTCTAGCTGATATATCATCAAATGAAGCTCTGTCATCAAATATATAAGGTGTCATTGGTGAACCTTGAATTGATATATTACTAGGATAAACTGGAAATGCCCATTCACCATGTTCTTTATATGTTCCTCTATTATTAGAAGGTACATCAGCACTTGGTGTAAACCATTTACCTTTATCATCAACAAATCTCATTTGATCTTGCATTCCACCTGTTGAATTAGCTATAATTGGTGTTCCTGATAACATTGCTTCTGTTAATGTTAATCCCCAACCTTCATTAGAGGTACATAATATTTGAACATCTGCTATGTTATAAAGGAAGTTTAACCCTTTTCTATCTAGTTTATTATGTGAAAATATAATACATTGTGAATATTTTTCTCCAAATAAATAGTCTTTAACTGCATCTAAATCCGTACCATGATCTGTTGATAATTCAGTATGTAAAATAAATCTACATTTTAGTGCGTCTTTTAAAGGTAGGGAGTCTAAATGTAATTTAAACGCTAACATTGTATCTGGAATTTGTTTACGTCTAATATTTCTAGAATTAAAGAATAATACAAAATTTACATCATCTCCTTTAAATACTTCAGATTTAAATTTATTAAAATCTTTATATTGTTCATGATCTTCTCCAATTGGAAAATAATGAGTATGATCTAAACCATGTGGAATATATTTAAATACTCTATTTTCATTATCACAATCAGCTAAAACTAATTTATTAATGTTAACAGTTTGTTTTGAAATACCCATTAATAGATCACAGGCTTCATAATATGGTTGATTATATCTAGGTGCTGGGTAATCATCCCAAATATTTAAATATGCTATTGGGCATATTTTTCTAATTTGATCTTCCATATTAAATATATGCTGGAAGTATCTTGGATCTGTAAACAACATTACAGCATCTGGTTTTTCCATATTAATAATATTATGGATTTCTTGAGTTGTACCGTAACCATCTACACAATACATAAAAACTGAAGCATCTTCTACTCCAGTTACTTTTTTAGTATCTGCACTTAAATCTAATCTTTTCCCTTTTTCTGGGTGTTTTATAGCTCCACCTACATTTACCCAATTAAAATGTTGGCAAGTATGTGTAACAATTTCTTTAGCAACAGTAGCTACTCCTGAATGTACTCTAATATCATCACAGATTAGTAGTATTTTCTTTCTCTCATTAGGAGGAAGATATTTAAAACTTTTATTCATTCGATTTAATGTTTATAGTTCGAGATTAATTTGATTATTGATTTTTTTCCTAAAATCTTCGTCCGTAAGATACAAAAATATTGATCGATCAGCAAGTTTTTGGAAAGAGAATTTACGTCTCACACATTCAACTTTAAAATCATCAAATAGATTGCTTTGTACTTTAACACTCGTTAGTGTCATTTTTGCTTTATTAGCCATAATTTTTATTTTTTAATAACGTTTAATTATACATATATCAGAATATCAATAAATTATCCCTTTATCACATAATTCCTTTTCTTCCTTATAAGGACAAAAAGTACAAGTCCATTTAGAGGGCGTTGCTGGGTATTCTCTATCTTTATGTTTACCCGTAGAACTAAAACATTCTGATATAAAGTTGTTTATTGCTGTTTTAGCTCTTCCTAATTTTATTTTTCCACTTGGTGGTACAAATTGCTGTACTCTATATGCTTGATATGGTGACATAATATTATCATCATCTATATCTAATACCTTTCTTTTAAGTATAAAAAATTCAATTTCAATTTTATCTAAAGGTATTCCGTATTGTTCAGAAAAAAATTGTTTATAAAGTAATAATTGGTATTGTTTATCTTCATCTTTTTTAGCATAATCATTCCACCCCTTAGTACTTGTTTTAATATCGATTATCTTAAATGTCTCTGTTGCTTCATGGTATGTGACAACATCTAGATATCCCATATATAACACGTTATTTAACATTTTATTTGGCGCTATTATAATTGGTATTTCACAACCTACTAAATACGTACCTTTTTTACTAAAATATCTACTACGTTTTTTCTTAAACCATTCTAATATTTCTATCCCATCTTCAAAAAATTCTCTCATTTCAGTGGCATCTGAGAAATGGGAATTATTATTCTTTTTATATTGTGCTTGATATTCAGAGATATAAGCATTTTGGAAATGATCTTTTATATCTATTTCCCTATCTGCTGCTGCAAACGATTTTTCATATGCTACATCTAAATAATGTTGCATTGATTCGTGTACAGCAGTTCCAAATACAGTATGAATTGAAGATGTAAAGCGTTTAATTTTATCCTTATATTGTAATTTCCACCTTTGAGGGCATCCTCTAAATATACTCATTTGTGAAAAAGAAACATTTTTCTGGAATGCGTAATTTAATGGTGGTGGAGGATTATTTTTAATCTCCTTAACTATACTAGGGATTTTTTTAGCCAAACTATTTTTTCCATTTGTTACGACCTACTAAAAGACCGATTATGCCATAATTGGCTATGTCAATAAATGTATCTTGTATTCCTTCACCCTCAACAAATGATCTACCATTAATTAATAGGTTTTTAAGCCGTGAAATTTTATCAGTTAATCTAATACACAACCCAGTTAGTGAAAATTGTTTATCATCGCTGTTATTAACGATATCCCCGCCTAAAGCAATGTTATTTAAACCATAATCCATATGCTTACGAGCAAACATTTTATACATTTCTTTTTGTATAGTTTTAAACTCATTTGATAGTTCTGGGTATTCATGTTCAAATATTTCTATTGGAGTTGAATTTAAATTAGGTGTTGATTTTTTATGTGTTGGGGATTTAGGTGTTTTTAAACCTCCTTTAGCAGTCATTATTTCTCTATCACTCATAACTTTTTCTAATTCTTTTGCATTGGCACCAAAGTGTCCTGCATTGTTAACTTTCTCGCTTAATTTTTCTAAATATTTAGTCATTGAATTACCCATTGATCTGCTGTTCTAAGGAAAAATATTTATCAATTGCTGCTAATCTATCATCAGCGTCAACTAACATAACAAGTGCTTCTTCGGCATTCTTGTAAAAGTCTCCTGTTGAATGGTCTCCAATCCCAACTGCTCTATCACCTAGTAATTCAAGTGATAATAGCGCTTTTGCTTTATCTGCCTGTGCAGACGTACGTAACATTTCTACTAATTTGTTCATTTTAAAATTTTAGTTATTTCTTTTTTTTCTAATCCTTGATCCTCTAATATACGACGAATTTGTTTAATATCCAACAAATTCATGTAATCTTTTGCTTCAATCCTCGAACATTCCCAATAACTAGATAATTTTTCTAATAGTTCTTTACTCGGTTGTTTTACTTTTGATTTAATGTATTTATTCCATTGGTTATTTCTAGGTATAAATTCTCTATAAATATTATATATCATTCGTTTTTCTTGAGGTGGCATTTCTTGAACATAATTTACTACCTCAATATAATCTTTGTTCATAGACATAAACCTATGAATCATATAACTATTAAATACTTCCCAATCTTTATCACTAAAATAGTTTACAGGTTGTTTAACGGAATTTATTTGTTTTAACCAATCGAAAACATTATTCATTTAACAAAGTTCATCTTTAAGTTCTTCTCTTAATTCTGCTGGGATCCCTTCACCTAATATTTTCATATTTGTTGGATCATAAAATACAGGAATTGGCATGATAGCATCATTATCTGTACCTGCTACAAATTTAGAAATTTTTCTTAAAATAACACCTGATTGGAAAACACTTTTTCCATCTGCGTTAGTGATGCCTTCTGTTGTTTTAAGATCAACATTCATTTGAGGGACTTGTTGGTTTTGATTTTTCATTTTCTTATCGTTTTTTACTAGTTTCACTTATTTATTATTTATTATTTGATTAATTAAACTCATTGCATTTATTTCTTTATCAATTCTAAAATTAGCTTTATACTGATGGTCATTTATTAATACTGCTACTGTACCTATTTTATTAGGTAAGTATTCATCAGCATTATCATATAAAAATTTAAATAATTGATCAAAATCATCTATATTAGAATCAGCTATTATCTGTCTGATAGTAACAAAACTTGGTTTAGATTTTTTAAGTTCCCCAAGGATAGTAGCTAAATAACTTGTTGATACTAGTAATGAATCATCCAGATCTAGACTTCCATCTTTACTACTGGATTGAATCGTGTTAAGCATTTTTCTTAAGTCAGGGTAGTATTGATTAACTACTTTACCAATGGCAATAGGTTCGAACTTAATACCTTCTTTTTTACATATATCAGCTAAGTGTATAGCTACTTCCTTTTTAGTTGGAGGAACTACCTTTAAAACTTGACACCTTGATTGTAAGGGGTCGATTATTCTTTCTATAAAATTACAAGTTAAAATAAAACGTGTCGTACGTGAGAAAGTTTCAATTATATTACGGAGTGAAGCTTGAGCTTGTATAGTAAGGAAATCAGCTTCATCTAGAATAACTACTTTAAGTGGTTTAAAAGACATTGTGCTTGCAAATCCTTGTACTTTATCCCTAATCGTCTCAATCCCTCTTTCATCAGAGGCGTTGATATAAAGATAATCGCAATCAAGATTTTTGATACAAAGTTTTGCTAAAGTAGTCTTTCCTGTTCCAGCTGGTCCATAAAATAAATAATTTTGGATATCGTTGTTTTTTAATTGCTGTGCAATCGATGCTTTTAATTTAGCATTACCAACGTACGTATCTAAAGTTACTGGTCTATATTTCTCGTTTAATAAACTATTGTCCGTATTCGCCATAAATTGAAAATAATTTTTCTTTTGGTGCTTCAATTACTATTTCTTGTGCATCTATTGCATACAAACTACTTTGTAATGGTTCTAATCTATAATGACCTTTAAAGCCAGTTTTAACCATATACGCTTCTAAAGTATCAGTTAATGTCTTATGAATAGGACCATTAGGTGCGTTTGCAACTAATTGCCACTTATCGCCAGGAGGAACTCTCTTGGCGATTAGTACATTATTTTCTTCTATTTTAGTTTTATTGTTCATAATTTAGTTATTGCATTAATGATCCAGTTTGAACATCAGAGGCTATTTTTAATTTTTCCTCAATTGATTTTTTATCTTGAGCCAAAGTACATTCTGTTAATAATACAGTACCTGCTACTGATGCGGCATTTAATAACGCCAATCTACAAACTTTAGTTGGATCTATCACGCCTTTTTCTCTAAAATTAACAATATCTCCTGAATCAACATCAACACCTGCCCAATGATCATTTCCTGAATTAATTAAGTTATCGGCTAGTATTTGACCTTTGACTTCATCATAACCAGCATTAACTAAAATCTGATTAAATGGTTTTGCACAAGCAGTTTTCACAATATTTGCTCCAATTGAATCTGTTTCAATACCTGAAGAAGCATATAATAATGCTACTCCACCTCCTGGAACTATACCTTCATCTAATGCTGCTTTTGTAGCATGTAGAGCATCATCTACTCTATCTTTTTTCTCTAACATTTCTGTTTCAGTGTTTCCACCTACATGAACAATTGCTACTCCTCCGACGAATTTGGATAATCTGTTTTGGAGTTGTTCTGTTTCGTACGGGGTCGTGGCTTTCTCGATTTGCGATTGTAGCTCTTCAACACGTGCTTCAATTGATTCAGCTTCTCCTTTTCCATCTACTATTGTTGTTTGTTCCTTAGTTACTGTTGCTTTTCTTGCTTCACCAAACCATTCCCAAGAGAATTTGTCTAGTTTCATTCCTTTTTGTTTATCAAATACTTTACCACCAGTTGTGATTGCAATGTCTTCTAAAACTAATTTACGTCTATCACCAAAATCAGGTGCTTTTACAGCACACACATTAATTGTACCTCTCATTTTATTTACAATCAAAGTAGCTAATGCTTCGTTATCAATATCTTCTGCTATAATTAATAATGATTTACCTTGAGCTGATACTGCTTCTAATATTGGTAGTAATTCTTTTACTGAACTTAATCTATGATCCATAATTAAAATAGCTGGATTATCTAATATACTTTGCATTGAACCATTATCGGTTACAAAATAAGGTGATTTAAATCCTCTATCAAATTGCATTCCTTCTACAGTTTCAAGATAAGTATCTCCAGTTTTAGATTCTTCAACGTGTACTACACCTTCTAAACCTACTTTTTCAATTGCTTTAGCAATTAATTTACCTGTTTCTTCATCATTATTAGATGAAATTGTTGCAATTTGTTCTAATTGGTTTTCACCTGATATATCTTCAGAAATATTATTATTTAAATTATCAATAACTTTTTTTACATTTTTATCAATATCTCTTTTAATTTTAACAGCATTTTCACCATTATCTAATGCTTGTAGACCATTTTTAATCATCTCTCTAGCTAACAATGTTGAAGTTGTTGTACCATCACCTGCTTTATCTGCTGTTCTCATTGCTGCTTGTCTAAGCAATAATTGCCCTAAATGCTCTTCAGGATCAGATGTTAAAAATGATTTCGCAACTGTTACACCATCTTTAGTTGATTGTGGTGCTTCATTGTGCCCTCTAAATATAACAACATTTCTACCATTTGGTCCTAATGTTGACACTACTGCATCTGCAAGTTTATCAATACCTCTTAATAATCCTTGTCTTGCTTCTTTACCGTATTTTACTTGATTTTCCATTAAATTTCTGTTAAATTTGTTTTATCTTGTTCACTAATTTCTGTTGATGCCACAGCATCTTCTAAACTGATTTCACTATCCATTTTTGCAAGGACGTTATTTTCAGGTCCCACAAGGTATTCTTCACCATTAAATGGTAATTTTGTAAATCCTTGTGTTGGTAATACTACTCTATCACCTACTTTTAATTGTGTTGGGATTTTATCACCTGTTAAGGTAAAATTACCATCTCCAACTGATATTACTTCTCCAAAAGTATTTGTTTCTTTACCCATATCTGGAACAATAATGTTTCCATATGTTTCTTCTTCAGCCTCTATTGGCTTTACTATAACTGCGTTATACAGCGCTACTAACTTGCTCATTTATAAATTGTTTAAGGTTTAATTCTATTGTTTTATATTGATTTAATAATTCATCTAAAGATCTAGTCTCTTTATCATGTTTAAGATTTTCAGAAATAGCAAATAATGCTTGCCCTAAATTACTATGAAATGTTAATGCTTTATCATAGGAACTCGCTGATGTACCTTTACTTCTAAAGTGATTGGTATCTTTTTGTATAGTTTGGTTAACAGTGCAACAATTTTCATCTATTGTTACAAAATACGGTTCCAATAAAGGATCCTTGATTACGGTGTGTGATTTTGCTTTTCTAGCCATATAACTTATTATTTTTCGTTGACCTAAATATACGAAATAGGATGCGCTAGGACACGCTTTTTTGGTAAAACTTTTATTTTATTTTAATAGACTTTGGTTTAGCTTCATCAGCTAAAGGAATAAAGATTTTCAATAAACCATCAAGCATTTCTGCTTCAGTTATTGATAGATCAAATTTAGGTGCTATTTTATATCTCAAGTCAAATGACTTTTTTGATAAACCATGGTAAATATACCCTTCAAAATTATCCCCTTTATCTTCGGGTTTTTTATAGGATACTTCTAAAATATCTCCTTCAATATTAAGGATAACATCTTTTTTAGTTAGCCCAGTACAGGCAACTTCAAAATGAAGTCCTTTATCATCATAGAAAATATTAAGTGGATGTGGTTGTTTTGAATTTAATGCTGGTGCGAATTTCTCTTCAGCATTGAAGTGATTCTTAAAAAGAATGTCGAAAGGACTTAGGTGCCTTTCCAATAATTGTAATGTACTCATATCATTTAGTTTTGTGAGGCCGAAGCTCTCGATTAATTTATTTTTAAACATAACACGTGCCCTAGCTACATCTTATGTTCGGTTATACATATATAAAATTATTTCTCTGTATCAAAGAAAAATACTTGTGTTAATCTTGCTGTATCTATATTATGACCAAAGTAAGTAGGTGCAGCATGAATTAATTTAGCATCCCATATTACTAATCTATTAAATATGTTAGCTGCTGTATCAACTTTAACATAAGGTGTTGGATCAACCCATGTATCTCCAGCAAACGCTGCTCCAATGTTGTCTTCTCCACCTCTTAATCCTGTTTCTTTATGTGCATAAAATGAAGTACCTGCTTCATAAGGAGCATCTATGTTACCATACCAAGCTGCTGCCCAAGTTTGACTATCACAATGATAAACAGGTCTAAAATCAGCTTTATGACTTTGAAACCTAGCATTCATACCATGTTCTTCCCATATAGTAATTTTCTCACCTATTGTTTCTTCAAATTTTTCTTTTACACCTTTAAAAAAGAATTGTTTTCTTGTTCTTAAACCTTCGAATCCTTCATCATCAAAAAACCATTGATTAATAGCAAAATTTCTTAGTTTTTCGGGGTTAGTATAGAAATCATCTATTATGAATATTCTATGCTTATGGTTATCATTTAATTGGAAATTATCAGTGTGTACTACACCCCATTCTCCATTTGGGTCTGAATCTTTATACATAATTAATCTATTATTTGTTCGTTTCTTGTTATAAAATATTTACTTGATATGTCTTCATTATCAAATGTAAATTTAGCTAATCCTCTTGTTGATAAATATAGCGTAGTTGAATCACTGTCTTTATTTACATTTAATATTTCTTTAAATCTTTGAGAATCAAATGGAATTTGTAACATTAAAAAATCATCACTTATGTCTCCCTCAATTTGATACGTTACTTTACTTGAAAAATCTGTATTATCTCCAAATGTAAATTGACATACTGTTTTATCATCTAAATCCTTTATACCTTCTAGTACTAATGTACTATATTCAGATAATGCATTTTTTGCTTTTAATAAATTGTCTATATCATCTCTACTTAAATCTAGTTCCATATCCCACTCTACATCTTTAAACCAATCTATTTTTGGTATAACTTCTGGGGATGATAGAGAATAACTTAATTCAAAATTAGCATCATTAATTAAAAGTTTTCTAGATAGTTCACCTTGTGATTCTGTTCCTAATAATAAATCACCACTAGTTATACCTATTAGTTTTTGAAGTTTAGAACTATCATACACTCCTAATACCGCATTTTTTATGGGAAAATCGTTGATATAAACACCAGCAGCAACTCCTCCACTACCTACGTGAACAGCTAATTTATTGTCTTTTATAACCCATTTAGCTTGATTGAATTCATTCAAATAATATTTTGAGATGAACGATTGTAACTTATTTTTATTTATCATAACTTATATTTCTATTGTTTCAAATGCTGTGTTATATGGGTTTAAATCTAAACTCCATTGTAAATCATTAAAAAATCCTTCTAATTTATTAAGTAAAATGGATTCAAATACGTTTTTTTTATCTGCAAACATTTCTAAAAAATCAACTATTTTGGTCGGCATATCATAATCTAAAAATGCTAATGCTTCTATTTTATATGGATTATCTTTTAAATATATCCATTTAACTTTATCTGATTTGGTAATTTGATTGTAACTTTTATCTAATTTCCAAAATCTAAGTAGATCATTATATCGTATAGCAGCTTTTACAGCAGCAGGTGCTCCCTTTTTTATTCCACTAAACATTTCTCCTGCTCTAGCTCTAACACCTATATAATCATCATATTTTTTTACTGATGTTGGATTACCTAAATTTACAATTGGTATATCACCCCCCAATATTTTTTTCTTCATTACTTTAATTTGGGCTAAAATATCTTCTCGTTTAGCACCTTTTAATACTTGAGTTAATATATCACTAAAAAATGCTCCTAATACTGGTGGGAAATTTGCTTTTTTAAACTCTAATCCTTTTACATCAAGAATATCTTTTTCAATACCTTCCTGTTTAGTAATCCATTGTGCATATCTTCTATTTGCTCTGAAGTAAGCTGATCTAATGACACATTCTGTTTTCATTTCTAAGAAATGCTCTTGATCCTTAGGTACATTAAAACAATCTTCAGCTAATGATGTATAATAATCATTAATTTCATGTTCAAATTGAAATGCTACTTGTTCAGCGTTATTATCCTTAATTTCATTACTCATTTCATCATAATCATTCCATAAGAATCTTAATAATGGAGCAGCATCAATATAGTTAGAATCAGTATCAACATAAGCACAGTAATTAGTTTTACCGGGCTCGCAAATAAAATCTGGGGTTTCTTGTAATTGTTTCATCAACGTAAATATAATTAGAATTTATTGGGGATCCAAATTTATTTTAAAAAACATATATCTTTATATTGAACATTTTTAAATCCAAACTTACCCCAATCAAAGTAATTTTCTACTTTATCACATTCAACTTTGTAAAATTCCTTTAAAAATGGGCTACTGTTTTTATTTTGCATTATTTTTTTACCATCTAAAGCTCTAAAAAATTCGGTTGGATGTTCAAAAGAAATTAAATCCATTTTACCATATTTACCTGCATAACCAACCATTGAGGCTTTGTCTTCCCTACCTAAATATTTATTTATATTAATTCCTAAACATCCAGGACCACAAAAATTCATTATATTTTCAGCAGGCAATTCTTCCTTTTTTACAATTTCAACTATGTGATCAATACAACTTTTTAAAACAGGGTGTCCAGGTGTACTACCTATAAAAGCATTCGCTACATTATGGTATTCTAAATCACCTAAATTTAAATCTGTTGCTGAAACAAATTCAGTATCCTCATTCACAAACATATTTAAAGATCCTAAACATATTGAATCTATATCAATATAAAAACCTCCATAAGTGTATAATATACAATATCTCCATAAATCAGATTTAAATGCACCTGGGCGGATTTTCATATAAGCATCATATACTTCACCTTGGAAGAAATGTCTCATAAAAATTTGCCTATCATTAGCATCAAAAAACTGATAATCATATTCTGGGTTTTCTAATGTCCAGTCGTCAACAATATATTGAAATTGAAGTTCAAAATTTCCATGTTCAAATGTTTGAAATATTTTTTTAGGTATCATACTCTTTTGCTTCAAATCCGTCACTTCCTGTTATTAAATTAATATCATTTTTAAAATTACTTCTTTGTCCATTTAATTTAAATATCTTTTTAGAAGCTATTATAAATTCTTTATCATTAAGTCCCCCACTTCTTACTTTATTTTCTAAATCCCATAACTTACCATTTATTCTAGCTAATTCTAAATATAGTACTTGTAATGTTGAATCATTTTTAGTAAATAAATTTACACATTTTTTATTTAATTCTAAAAATTCTTTTTCTACTACAGCTAAATTAGCTGCATCTTTCATTCTTAACTTTTTTAGTTCAAGAATTGAAATCCTATCTAATAATTCTCCATTTGATATCTTTATATTCATTCTAAAATGTTCTTTCTCCTGGTATAGGTGGTACTGTTACTGGTGCTTGTCTATTTGAATCTAAATCATTTCTTTCAGCAACTTCTACTTTAAATCGTTTTCCATTTACTTTAAACTTACCCCCCTGTTTAAGCATTTTTTTAAAAAATTTTTCTTGGGTTTCATTCCATTCCTCACTTAAAGTTATTAGTTCCTCTTTAGTTGAGGGAAATTTACTATCATCAACATAAATAGTTTGATTAGCTCGAATTGATTGTTTTTTTAATGTCATATTTTTAGTTTTGATATAAATTTATCTTTTGGTATTTCTCCTTCCATAATTTTACTATAGTACTTATTAGCACATAAAGCACTTTCTTGGATGATTCGGTGACCTGATAGTGTAATTGCTTCACTTAATATGGAATAATTCATCCCATATCTAAAACTAGGTACTGCTGTAGCACCATATAAACTATTAAGCAAAATCTTCATTGTATATTGCATTAGGTAATAATATTTACCCTTTTCAGCATCTTTAGCTTTATAAGCTTTTTTCATTAAATTTTTATACTCAACTCTTTCATTAAACCACTTTTCTAGGATAACAGATAAAGTAGATTTTTTAGAACTTGAGAAAAATGATCCATTAGCAGCAACTCTATATTTCCCTTTTTCAATTGCTTTAACTATTTTTCCTACTTCCCATCTTTCTTGCAACATTTTAGTAGTTTCAAATATAACACTAGTTTTAGGATCCATTGACTTTAAATCATTTAATCCTAAACGATTATTTCTATCATCAGCATCTTTGATTCTTCCTACATAAGTTTCTCTCCCAATATTAATAGTTCTAATAATAGCTGGGTATAGTGAAGTTAAATCTAAATCAAACATATTTTCATATAAACCTGCTTGGGGACAAAATAACCAACCACCAGCATAACCATCTTTCTTTTGAGGGTTCATTTCTCTATTTGGTGGGACAATACCTTGACCTAATAAGTAAGCTGATATTGCTCCATCTTGAGTTGTAGTGTTAGCATATACTTCACTATAGTTATGTTTTCCTTTATGTGAGATATTTCTTGTTAATGCTAAGTATTCTAATTTTTTATCTAGTTCTACTAATATTTCAACATCACGAAAGTTATAATCAACAAACTTTTGAATATCGTCTCTATATAAATCATTTAAATTACCATCATATTCAATCTTTTTTATACCAACATATTTTTCTCCAATAGCATCTAATTTCCAACTTGGTTCATCTTGCCAACCATATTTTTTATGTAATCTCATATAATCTAAAGATTCAATACCTTTAATATCAACAAAAAATCCAGTTCTTGTAAAAAATGAATTTTGGTCTGCTCTAGCCTTTACAGGTTGATTAACATAACCATAAAGGGGTGACATTTGATCCGCACGATCTTTTCCACAAATATTAACAATTCTCCAATATAAATAAGGCATATCAAAGTTGTCACTATTATATCCTATTAAAGAATCGGGCCTTGAGTCTATAATTATTTGTACCCAACAATCAAGTAATTCTTTTTCAGTCCTGAAAGTAGCTACTTGTTGTTTAGCATTAGGATCAACTTTAACTATACCTTTGGGGTCTAAGACTATACAACCCCATTTATCAGCTTGTTTATGGTAAAATGCTATTGATGTAATTGTTTTATTGGCTTTAGCAATTTCATCTGGTTCAAATGAGTCCAACATTTCACACTCAATATCAAAAAACATTTCTTGGTGTCCTGTAGAAGGTTCATCATTGGTTCCATATTCACCAATTAAGAATTTTTGATGAATTTCATTACTACTTCTCATATCTGCCCAATAAAGTCCTGGGGTGTTTTTATGTTTGTTTTTTCCTCTAGTATAATTAAAATCAAGTGTTGGTTTTAAAGAGCCTCCATCTATGGATTTCATAGTTTCTTCTGATGGATCACATTCTATGTAAGCAAAGTCTTCGTACAATATTTTTTTATGTTCACCATCTGATTCCCACAGATGCATTTCCCATGTATTTTTTAACCCTTGTACTTTATCTCCTTGATAACACTTTTTATACATTTATATTATTGTTTCAACTTCATAAAATTTAACTAATTCATCATCACTAAAAAATTGATGTAAATCTGGTCTAAAGTAATTAATATTTTTCATTACTTTTCTGTCTCTTGTTCTATAGACAATATACCGTCCTTCCTCAAGTTTTTCAAAATGACAGGCCTCACCTTGTTCCTTACTTCGTTGGCTGACGGTGAGTATGGCCTCTTTTTCAGTTTTACAAGCCTTTGACATATTGCTTGCTTGTACTTCTTGATACGCTGGCCATATCTTATCCTTAAGACCATGTAACATAGTACCGTTCCCAAGGGAAACATAAGCAATGTCGCACAAAGCGTCCAAAACTTCCACAATGTCGCCTCGTTCGCAAGCTTCTCTATATTCTTCAAGTTCTTCAAGGATGAAATCGTATACAAACTTCCATTCTTTTTCTTCTGGGATTGTTGGTTCATAGTTGTTAGGTTTGCCAAATGTGGCGTTAAATGTTTCTACCTCGCTAACAAATGGTACTTCGTTAACCCATACTGGTAGTTCTTCTTCTTTGAATAATTTTAATTGTTTACTCATCTTTTAATTTTTTTAATTTATTTTGGAATTCCATAAATGATCCTTCTTTGTCATTTGTCATACCTGCAATATAATGAGGACCTTCTAGGGAGTCAAGTTCTGTGTTAACAGCATCTTGAAGAGCCGCAAATTCTAAGAATTCATCACTATTATAATAGTCTTCCAAATCATCTTTTTGTTTTTTAGCATCATTAGCTAAATAATCTTGAATTGGAAGTGAATCTTTTTTTTCCCAAGGATAAATTAACCATTCATCCCCATTATGTATTTCAGACCACATAGTAGGTTGAAAACAAGATGTATGTGGTTTATAATGTAATACGGCTGTATAAACTCCTGGACCTTTATCTAATGTAACTCCTGTATCACATATATCATCAACTACTAAGGTATTTGGACCTACTAAACCTACATAAGGTAAACCTAATTTATGTGATATTAATACTGCTGGGATTAATCCCCCTCTAGCAATACCATGAACTGAATCTATATTAGGTAGTTCAAATGGAATTTGTTGACATAAATCATCTACTGCTTTTTCTATGTCGTCCCAACTTAAATACGTTTTTTGGTTTGTTTTTAATGCCATATCTCTTATATATTATGTCCTCCGTTATTAATTTTTAAACTATCAAAAAATTCTTTTCTAGCTAGGTTATCATTTTCTCTAAACACACCTGATGCTTTAGTGGTTACCATTGCAGCACCTTGGTGTTTAACACCTCTACAACTAACACAATTATGTGTTCCAACTATAGTAACAATAACTCCTTTATTTTCGTCTGTAATTTTGTCTACAGCATTATGAATTGCTGATGTTAATTGTTCTTGTATTGCACCTCTTCTACCAAATAATTCTACAATTCTATTTAGTTTTGATAAACCAATTACTTGACCATTTTCTCCTGGTATATAACCTATATGAACCACACCTCCAATTGTTTGGTGGTGATGTGAACACATTGAAGTTAATGGTATATTACGTTCTATAACAATACCGTCATAACCATCTGAGGGGAATGAAGTAATAGGAGACATTGCAGTATATCTACCAGCCCATAAATCGTTTACATAAGCTTTAGCTACTCTACGAGGTGTTTCCATTGAATTGGGGTCATTTCTCCAATCACATTTTAATGCATCTAAAAACTTACCATAAGCCTTTTCTGCATTACTAATCATTTTTAATTTTTGTTTATCTGTAAAGGGAAATCCTTCTGCAACACCATTTGCATAACCTACTTTTACAACTTCTAGTTCTTCGTGAACTTTTCTACGTTTGTTCTCCATTTTCTATATAACTTTTTAATTTATCTATTAATACTAAAACATCATCTGGGTCCATTGTAATAGCACAGCATGTGTTTACATTTTCTTCTATATCATCCAATATACGAAGGGCTTCTGACTTATCCAAACTTATTTATTATAAAGTAACCAGGTTGTTAAAATATACTTATTATCGGATTTTGGCATATATCCTTTATGAATATAAGGCCAACTAGCAGGATGAATTATTAATTTTCCAGCTTCAGGTTTAACTTTAAAGAAATCATTTGTGTCTTCATCTTTAAATAAAAATCCAGTTTCTCCTCCTTCTTCAACATCATTTAAATAGAAAATAAAAACAAACATTCTATTTGTAGTACTTAAATCTTCTTTTTCAGTATGCCATGTGTTGTAATGACCTGAATTTTGGTCATATTTTTGGATTTGGAGTAAAGGATAAAATGTTTTACCATTTACTATTCTATGATGATTAAATTCATCACCAAAAGGAAAGTTTTCTAAATAATGATTACTTAGATATTCATTAAATCTATCCATTACTAGATTAGAAAGGTCCTTATTATTTTGATGTTTAGATTCTAGTAAATTAAAATCCTTGCTTTTTTTATACTCAGATTCACCATCACCACTTTTTCCTGTATATGTAGTACCTTCTACTATTGCATTTTCGAATTGTTGGATTAATAATGCACATTCTTCTTTACTAAAGGCATTATTATAAACTCCTATTGTGTCTTTTACTTTCATATATTAATTTTAAACTTCTCGTTGATCTTCAAATGCAATGATATGGGGTCTCCATGTCATTCTATAACCATTATCTCTAACCCAATCAAATAATATAGGATAAGATTTAAATAATGCTTCTCTGGAATCTCCAGCAGGCATAAACCAGACTTTTTCCGGTTTAATATCTAATATAGAAATACATTCCATAATTTCTGCTAAAGCTCCCTCATCTTTACCATCCCATACTGGTTTAATATGATAATCTGAGTGGTAAGCTATTGATTGTTTTATTGATTCATAATTAAGTCTTAACCTATTATGTGTTTTTATCATTTTTTCATCTGTAATAGAACCATTGGGTGTTTCTACCCCCAATACTGGAACAGAATTAGAAAACTTAGGGCTAATAGATAGCAAATTAATAGGGTAATCTGTGGGTAAAAAGTGACTACCCTCAGTTTCGATAGTAATAAATATATTATTTTCATGTGCAAAATGTGTTAATTCGTTTACTAAAGCAGGGTGCATAGTAGGTGAACCTCCAGTTAACATCATTTCTTTTATATGAGGATTTTTCTCATACATTGCAATAATGTCTTTAAAGTTAAAATGTCCTTTTTCTGGGTGGATACTTGTATACCAACTATCACACCAACCACCTTCACCGAAATAACATCTATGAGTGCATCCTGTTGTTCTAATTACTACTGTGGGGTATCCTGCTCTAGAGCCTTCTGATTGAACTGCAGTGTAAATTTCTACAATTGGGAGGTTTTTTTCGTAGTCCTCAATACGTTTCAATTGTTTATGCATATTGTTAATTTTTTTAAGTGGTTTTTCATTCACTAATAACTTATTATTCGCAGTAATATGCTGCATTTTTACCATGTTCCATGAATTTAACTTTAGTAACTTTAACCCTATTATCAGTTTCAGTCTTTACAAATTCATTTAACTTATTATAAATATATTCTGAAAATTTCTCAGCGCCAGTAGCTGGTATTACTCTTACTTGAGCTACACCTACTGTATCCATCTGTTGAAATGCTCTTAATTCAGGATCATCTTCAGCTATAATCATAGTGTGGTCAAACATATAATCCATCCATTCTTTAGGAGAAAGCCCATCAATTTTGGTTTTTGCTCTTTTCATACCTCCAAAATCCCAAACCCAATTTCTATCATCTAAGTCACCTTCGAAATAAACTTTAAATGAAATTCCATAACCATGCACAAATCTACAATGTGTTGTTTCTGCCTTCCATTGACGAAATACTGTGCTAAATCCGTCAAATACTTTGCTTGATTGAAATTTACCCATTATACCATGCTTTAATTTCTGTTATTGGTTTATTACCAACTATTCTACTAACTTCGTTTCCGCTAGCATCTACTTTAACTATAGTGGGAACATTTCTAATCCCATATTTAGTTGATAATTCAGTATCACTATCAACATTTACTTTTGTGTAAGGTAAACCACTTTTTTCCATTTGTGGTCCTAATACTTTACAAGGTCCGCACCAAGGTGCGCTAAAATAATATAATTTCATAATTTATTGTTTTTTTTATTTATACTAATTCTTCTACTATTCCAACTATTTCCGATAATATAAGTATAATAGTTGCGGTCTCCAAGCTATATGGAAGAAAACCGTAACCTACTATTCTAATTGCTGATTTAATAAAGGAAATAATTTGATGTTTTTTAGCATCTGGTAGTTCTTGTTTTTTTTCCATAACTATTTATTTTAATTCATCTTGTTCAGGTTGATGTCTGGAATAATATCCATAGTTTTCATCTTTAGCCTTTTCTTCAATTTTGGTTTCCCATACTATGCCTATGAGAAAAACAGTAAATATTACTGCCCCAACTATAAACATTATTATATTCATAATATACGTCTTTGTCTGATTGCTATAGCAAATAGTAAAATTGTTCCTGCCCAATGAGCTGAGTATTGAGCTTCTTCGGTGTGTCCGAATAATCCTAATCCAATTGAATAACACATGCAAATAAATGCTATAATAATTGGATACCATGTACTTAAAAATTTCTTCATAATTTTATATTATAATTTACTACTATTCGTTTTTTTGAATTAATAGGAGGACACCCAGCATGTAGTAAATTTTGTTTAAATAAAACTAAACGTCCCCTTTTATTTTTTATAACTTTTTTAACACTTATCTCTTCATTATTTCTAATAGGTTCATTTCCTTTTTCATTAAAAATAACTGTATCACCATCACTTTCATTAACAAAATATATTCCTGTCCATCCTCCACCTTTTTCTATATCAACATGAGGTACATAACAAGATCCTTTATTTTCAATTACTTCTTGAAAATTAAAATTAGTTTTAATTCTTTGAATATCATATGGTGAATTTAATATTGTTAATGGGGTACGCATTATTTTTTGGAATTTTGGGTGTCTACTCCACCAAGCCCAATCACCATATACTTCATAACATTCTCCATACATTAAACCAGGTCTACTCTGATTCCAAAATTTATTATCTTTAATTTTAATTTTACCATCTTTAGGGGCATCAAAAGCTAAAGGTCTAGAATCTCCTAATTCAGATATTTTAGGTTTTTTAAAAACACCTCCGTAAGATTGTTTCCAACTAAAATGAGTATTTATAAGAATTTCTCTTTCAACCTTATCTTGTTGTTCTACAGAAAGAAAATCATCAAATATTAATATATCATCCATTTTTCTTATAATCAATTACAAATCCTATTGCTACTAAGATATTTAATCCTATACTAGCAATTATTTCATGAATATCTTGATATGTACTAATGCTTAAGTGAACATGACCTACTACCCAAAATGGAATAGCCATTTGTTGACTATACCAAATTAAAGCGAATGTTAAAAACTTTTTCATATCATAACTCTTTGTTGTCCCGACAGGTCTCGAACCTATACTCTTCTGGACCAAAACCAGACGTGTTACCAATTACACCACGGGACAAGTCCTTTAGATTGATCGGTTTCTTCTTGCACTGTCCCACTGGACCTTTTTAGTAGAGCCTAGCATTTTATATTTAGATACTTTGCTGTTAAACGAATTTCTAGATTGATTAATCTGGGTTTGTCCGTTATTTGATTCTTGATTTGTTGTCATTACTATAATTAATTAATTTATATATTACTATACGTATTCAGCAAGTACTTTTTCAACATGAGCTTTCGCTACTTCATAATCAACTTCACCACTTTCGTCTTCATATTGGACAGGATCTTTTTTACCCAATGCAATAAACGCCTCAATTCGTTCAACAGAAGAAGCAGACTTATAATCACTGTTCCCACTAGGGTAAGGCTTATAACTAGTATTAGTTCTAGAATAGACTTCATTAAATTCAATTTTTAATTTTGCACATAATATTTCACCGTCTTGTAATATACCAAATTTATCAGTATCTAAATAAGGAGTGAAATAACCTACTTGATCAGCATCCCAATTACCCATTCTGAAAGCAGCATCATCTGCATCTCTGAACTCTTGTCTACAATCAGGATAAACAGCATGATCACCTGCATGAATACCTAAAGCGATATCACATTTTTCTCCTGTTCTATTTGCGACTGATAAAGCAACAGCTTGAGTAATAGAAGCAAACATTTTATTTCTATTAGGTACAACTGTTTCTTTCATATTATCTTGTTCATAAT
>Ga0209634_1000204_pt1 | contig 47254 bp, 37 predicted proteins | sample LinPmetageLP40_FD_184043 | JGI IMG/M metagenome (GOLD analysis project Ga0209634, IMG submission 184043) | Marine viral communities from the Pacific Ocean - LP-40 (SPAdes) (version 2) | ecosystem: Environmental > Aquatic > Marine > Oceanic | place: Pacific Ocean | collected 2010-08-26
AGTCTAATGTAACTTTTGTTCCCTCTCCTATTTGTGGTGCACCCATATCTTATTTAAATGTAAAGTTTACGCCAAATGTAGTTTGAAATAATTCACTATCCCACATTTTACTATATTCTCCCTCAGCGAATATGCCTAGGTTTTTGTTTAGTTTCCAACCGATGCTTAAACCAGCAGAATAGTCTTCCCATTGTTCTGGCTCTGCATCTTGCCTTAAACCACCAAGGCCCCAATTATTTCTATTTAAATAAGAAACTTCACTGTCACCTTGTATGTATTTATGGTTAGGTAATATGTAATTAGCGTAAGCATGCATCCAAAATTTACCTTTGTTATGATAATAATCAGCACCAACAATAGGAGCAATCTCTCCAAAAGCATCTAGCAAATCCCATTGCTCTCCGTTATATCTATTCATTAACTGTGTAAAAACATCTTCTCTAAATTGAAGATCTGTATAAGCTACTATCTCTCCGTTTTCATCTTTCCATATCCAATCAGTAGTTTCTTGACCAGTGTTAGCGTCTATGTATGTAGTATAATGATCAGTGTAACCATATTCAAAACCTAAAGTATACCAAGGATTTAAAGGATATTCAAACGTATTACCGTTACCGTCGTCAAAAGTTTGAGTTTCATTTAACCATATTTCTACTGGATTATACCCATAAGGTCTATCATGTGTTCTATATATAGCTCCAGCTGATATACTGAACTTATCACCTATAGGTAACCTAGCTCTTAGTTCTGCTGATTGATATTTTAAATTTATTTTAGCAACTTCTCTTGATTCAATTTTAGCTATATGATACTTACCTGTATGCTTAAAAAATATATTATGGTTTTGAAATAATTCTCCTCTCCATCTTTCTTTTTCAAAATGCACTTGATATTCTAAACCTGTTAAAGCAGATGTAGGTGCTCTAAACGCTAATTGCTCCTCTGTACCATCATAAAAATTTTTTGGTTTTCTTTCATAACTAAATCTAGCTAATTTTCTAATACCAAAACCAAGTCTATAATCAAAAGCGTAATCTGGAGTATTATCTACCACAATAGGTACATCATATAAACTACCACTCTCTCCGGTTCGAACAAAGAAAGTTTGTTCTCTTGCTTCAATAGAGTTGTTAACATCTCCAGCCCAATATACGGTTCCGTATTTTACAAAGTCATTGTATATTGATTTAAAGAATTTACCTTTTTCTTTTTCTTGTCCGTTAACAATTAACGTCAGTAGTGTTAAAATAGTGATTAGGGTTTTTTTCATTGTTTTATTTTTGATTTAGCTTCTCTTAATTTTTTTAAATAAACAGACATTGCTATTGAATCTTTTATTTGTTTATTTATTCTTCTTGTTTCTGCACCTTTTCTAGCAGACTCAGTTCTTTTTCTTTTTTGCTCAGCTTCATACTCAGCTCTTTCTATAGGATCCATATTAGCTAGTCGTTGAGCTTCTTCTATTTTCTTTAGCTCTCTAGTTTCTTTAGCTTTTATCTTACCTTCTTCTTTTCTTTTAGCTTTAGCATCTGTTTTTATTTGCTCGTGCGTTTCATTTGGTGCTGCACCTAAATCCCAAGTGTTCCAACCAAAAGCAAAGAAAGCTCTTTTCCACACAGCGTTTCTTTCATCAAGAGCAGCTTTTATGTTATTAAATTTCTTAACCATTCTATCTAAAGGTATATTACTAAAACCACTCACTAAGTTACCTATTACAGACCAAGCTGGACTATCTAAATTTAATCCTCTTTCTTTCATAACATCTTTTTCAAATCTGTAAGTTTGTATGGCACTATATATTTTTCTAAGCTTAGAACCTAGTGGCGGAGACAAGTTAGCTAATTCTAGTATAGTGTAAGTGTGATCAGCTGTAAATCCTTTCTTTTCTTGCTTTGTAAATTGTCTTAATGCGTTTTTAAGTGTTGCTGCAACAGCGCCATAAAGTCCACTACCTCTTAGAAGAGTATCAGCCATACCGTTTCCAACGTCTATTTTCCACTCTTTGTTTTGGCATTTTTCTAAAGCTTTACCTTCTAGTCCTTCACATTTTGTTTCTTCATCGTCAAACAACATAGCGAATAAAGCTTTTTGCATTGCAGTAAATATAAAGTTTTGTATTGCCCCGTAATAAGCTATTTTTGAAACATTAGTTTTCCAGTCACCTCTACCGTTTATTAAATCTCTACCTGCTTTTTTTATAAGCCTATTGTATTGCATAGGTGTATTTTGGAAAGCCAAAATAAACCTACCTAAAGGACCAGCTTGTTGTGCTGATATTAAAGAAGGATCTGAAGACTGTTGTGTTTCTTCAGACAGCGAAGAAAAATCCTCCCAAGCCTTATCTTCAGCTTGTTTTTGATCCATACCTTGCTTCATGTATGTTTTAATTCTATTTCTGTACATTGTAGCACCACCTGCTGAAATAGCAAAACTATCCGCTATTTGTGTAGGTGTAAAACCTATTTTTAATAAATATTGAAAAACAGCTTGAGCTTTGTTTTTACTACCAGCAACAGCGTTTGCTAGTTCTGCCTCGTTAACATCTGTTTTTAATCCTCTACGTCTTTGTTTTAATTTATCAGAATTAAATATATAAGAAAAATCTTTCCAATATTGTTTTTGGTTAGCAAATGCCAATGCTGCTTTAGCTGGGTTATTATCTGTCCAGTTGATAAAGTTTACGGTAGATAACGTTTGAAGTAAAGCAGATCTCATGTTGAAAAACATTATAGAACCTACAGAATTATTTAACCAATTACTCCATCGATTTACAAGTTTGTTTTTTCCAAAAGTTCTGTTTGTACCGTTTTCCATTCTATAGAGTATATCTTCTAAAGATTCTCTAAAGTTATTACCGTAAGCAGCTTCTATTTTGTTTAAGTTTTCTTCGCTAAATATTTCTTTTGCGTTATCTATAAATTCTTTTATAAATTCTTTTCTACCTACCTTTTGAGTTATACCGTCTAAATCACTAGTTATACTACCTGTTAACCAGAACTCACCTGGTTCAGTGTAACCTTCTTTTTGATTAGCTATTAAACCAACACTATCAGCAAATAACTTTAATCTTTGATCTCCGGTTACTATAGTTATTAATTCTTTTAAATCAGCTTTAGATAAACCAGGTACTTTATAACCAGCTTTAGTATACAAATAAGCTCTAATGGCTTGATCATAAGTAAAACCAACACCTGGTATTTGTTTTCCTAGTTTCTTTTTAACATCTTTAAATTCCGATCTCAAAGCGTTGTAAGAGTTTTGAATAGCTTGTTTAGCTCTTTCTATATTAGCAACACCTCTTGCGTAAGGTTTAGTTAAGTTGTCGTTTATCCACTTTTTATCTGCATCCCCTTTTTTACCTTTTCCTAAAAAGTCATACATTAAACCCATGAAGTCTTCGGCTGATGGTGGTAAAAAATATCTAAATCTACCTTTGCCTCTACCCATCATTTCACCTTTAGCTTTAGAAAAAGTTTTAACAGCAGCAATACCTGTTCTAGCCTCTAGAATTTCGTTAAACTCTTGGCTTCTACTTTTGTTTGATTTTACGATTGCTTGTTGAACATCTCCTTTAACATCTAAAACACTTAAAGCTTCTTTAACGGCTTTAACATTTTTAATAGCATCATCAGCAAAGTAAAAATCATTATAACCATCAGCAGCTTTACCTATTATCCAATCAGCTTTTGCTTGCGCGCTACCGTCTTCTAAACCTGTTATATTTGCTATTTTAATATCTAAACCTATTTCTTTTAAAAATTGTTGAATAGCAACGTCAGAAGCTTGTGGTCTAGCTGTTAATACAAATATATCTCCACTGCCAAATTTGCCTTGACGCTTAAGAGCAAGATTAGCTAGCGGTCCTTTTTTTCCATCAATAACCTTGCTAAATTCACTAAAATCAAACTTAGCGCCTTTTGATTCTAAGTCAGCTGATTGAGCAGCGTACTGTGTAGCATCTATTTTTCCTTTAGTGCCGTCCTTGAGCGTGTATAGCACATTAGACTTAGTTTGAGCCAGAGTATCATCAAAATCAAAAACAGAAATACCCTTTGTTTCTTTGTTTGGATCAAGAGCAGCATTTAGCGCATCAGTCTTGTTTTGATTGTTTATATAATTATCTACGTTAGTTTTACTTATTATTTTTTCTATAAAATCTATAGATAAGTTTTCTCTTTTTATATACTCTATAGCTTGTATACCCTCTGAAGTTAAAAAAGTATTATAAGTATTAGTGTCAACTGTTAGCCCTCTAAAGTCACCTGCACTTGATGTTTTTCCAAGCGCGTCATCTTGTAAGGCTGAAAATAATTCAGATCCAAGAGTTTGATTGTAGCTAGAAAGTATTTTATCCATTTCTAACTCAGCAAATGTATTTATAGCGTGTAGTTGTCCAGGTTTATTAAGTAAACCCATTCTATGTATTTTATCCGCTGTCTTTAATGCAACTTTAGCTAAATCAAGCATAACGTTTGCAGCTGGATCAACATGCTCACCTTTAAATTTTAAATGAACTTCTGGTGCTGTTTTTGGGTTTTTTAGTCTATTGTCTATAAACTGCTGTAGCGTTACTTCTTTTTTAGCTTTAGCCGAAAGTTTATTATACATTTTAGTAGATCTAGCTATAGCAAACTTCTTAGCTCGATCATAAAATACATGATTTTCATTAGCCTCCATAGGACCATCTACGTATTGTATTAATGGTAATCTAGTTAAGCCTCTTTGAGCTTTTACATTACTTGTTGATGATTCTAGCCATCTCATAAAACCAGGAGCTAGCGAAGGATCCTTAGCTATAATTTCAGTAGCTTTGTTCATTATATATTTTAAAGCTTCTATGTTTGCTATTTCAGCTTTAGCTATAATGTCACCAAATTTATCTTCAATCTCAGCTTGTTTTTGTTTAGCAGTTTTTAAAGTTCCGTCTTTATTAGTACCTTTTTTTAATATAGTGGTTATCTGCTTCATCACACCACTAGCAGAGTTGAATATTCTTATATCAGAAACATTAAATGTTAGCTCTACATCAGAGTTTTCGTCTCCTTTTTCTTTTCTTTTTTTAGCTAGATCATAATACTTTCCTGGTTTTCCATCAGCCTTCTTCTTAGCGCCATCTAAATAACTGTAATTTATACTAAACATTTCGTCACCTACAGCGTCTACTAATTCTGGAGGTAATATATCTATTAAAGCATTTGAAAACTTAGCCAACTGCTCCATTGATGCTTCCTTATTCTTGTTTGTTATAGTTCTCTTGTATATTTCAACAGCAGGCCCAAAAAGTAACGGCATGTCAGTCCACTCTAACAAAGGTTTTTTAAATCCAGTTTTGCCTTCATCAAAATAAGCACCTAAACCAATTTCCTCAGCATAAGCCTGTATGTCATTAGGTTGCTCTGACTTATACATTAAATAAGCATCTGAACTTCCACCGTTTAATATAGCTTGATCCATCATATTAAACAAAGCCTCTTGCACTACTTCCGGTGACTTGTTTGACTTAGCGTTTCCTCTTTCTATATCTCTACCTATATCTAATATATCTATAGTAGCAGATACAACACCTAATCTTTCTTGATTACTTGTTAACTCATTAAATACTTCAGAGTCATTTGCTATAAGTTCTAAACCAGTTTCCTCAGCCATAGCTTTAGCTAAAGACTCTTTTTTGCCTCTAGTTAAAGATTTTAAAGTAGGTTTACCGTTTTTAATAACAACTTCACCAAAGTAAGATAAAAACATTTCGTCAGATATGTTAGTGTTTCTTTTAACCATTTCTAAACCAGATGTTCTACCTGTTTCAGCACTGGATTCAAAATCTACTTTTTTACCTTTCCAATCATTAGTCCACTTACCATCAACCTTTTTTTGAACTGCTGCGGGTATTGCTCCACCTAACCAAGTGGTTGTCATGTTCTCTAATATAGTTTTTTTGTTTTTCAAAAGATAATTAGCAAACTTATTGTTAGCTAATCCACCCATTATTTTTTTAAAAATTATATCGTTCTGCTTACCTATTTCTTTTTTAAACTCTCTAACCCATGGTGCTATTGTCACGTTTTTAGAAGTAGCTTTAAATATAGATGTCTTTAAAACTCTAACAATCTTTATAACGCTGTCTTTTAATTGTTTAACAGCAAAACTAGGTACTGCGTTTGTTTTTATTATATTAGTATACTTACCTTTTTTTATACTTGGTCCTTTAGCACTTTTTTCACTAAACTCTTGAGCTTCTTTACCTAGGTTGTAACTCTCTACTATACCTTGTATTTTATTATCTAACTGACCGTTTATCCATCTGTTAAATTCTATATCTCCACCGTATCTTTCTACGATACCAACTATACCTTGAACTTTTACTTCTCTTCCGCTTTTACCTTTTTTAGTTGTTCCATATGTTATGTCAGCTAATATACTTTCTTCAACAGCTTTAAAGCCAGGTATTTTACTAAACTTTCTTAGTCTTCTTTTTACCTCGTTAGTATACTCATAACCTACAAGTTGGCCTAATCTAGTTTTTTGAGATTCAGACATGTTACTCATGTGATCAACTCTTTCATCTACAGTCATAGACTCGTCAAGCCCCATTATCATTTCAGTAGTGCTATATAAATCTTTAGAACTCTTAGTGTTTTCGCTAGTTCCAGTTGGCCCAAACAATCTACCTATTTTATCTGTAAGAGATATAGGATCATATTTGTTATGGTTTTTTACTATGTCAAGTATTTTAGCTTGAAAACCTCTAACTCCACCAACTAACGCTTTGTTACCATAAAGATTTTTATTGTTTCCAAACACTGCTTGTTTAATGTAAGGCGTGTAAAAGTTTACAATTGCACTACCATAGCCTTCGGCCTTTGTGTTAAATGTTTTATTAACATTTCTTTCTAAAGCTGTTTGAGCTCCTAAGCCATTAACTAAACTTCCTTTAGCTCCTTTTTTAGCTACATTTAATATAGACCCTCTAATTCCTTTGCCACTAGCCATAGATTTATTATAATCTTTTAAGAAATTATAAACATCTTGACCGGTGTTAAACTCTATGCCTTTTATACCTAAGTTTTGAAAGGTTTGTCTTAACGTGTCTTTTAGTTTAGTAAATAAGTTTTCTTCAAAACCTATAAAACCTTGAGCCATACCGTCTGAAAAGAAAGTAAGTAATTCCTCTGCTTGAACATCTGCTGAGTTATTCTTGTAAGCTTGTAGTTTTGCAGATAAGTAAGAACTAGGATCATATCCTCTAGCTATCATATTATCAACTTGATCCTTTAGAACTCCAGCCATAGCTTGAGCTGCTTTAGGATTTTTCGTTAAAGTTTCGTTTAAAACAGCATGTAGTATCTCGTGCTGAGCAACTGTAGTTTCACTATTTTTTTCTGATTTAGTTTTGTTTATTATTATCTCTTGTGTACCATCTTTGTATTGAACTACAAAACCATTATCACCTACTCTCTTTACGCTAACTTCTTTGTCTTTTTCTTCTTCTTTTTTACCTTTGTTTCTTGTAGGTAAATTAGCATTTATTTCAGCTATTCTATCTTTAACTTTCTGATCAGCTGTTTTAGCATTTTCAACAGTTAAGTCTTCGTCGTCTTCATAAGTTTTTGTGTCAATACCTAGCTTTTTAGCTGTTTTCTCAGATGCTTCAGTTGTTCTCTTTGATATTTCTTCTTTGTTCTGAGCCACTTGACCTGAAGCAATTTCACCGTCAATTTCAGTAATTCTTTCATTAATACTATTTAAATCTCCAGTAAAAGTTGTAGGCATACCATCTCTTGAAAAACCATCTATAGTTACAGTTGCTTTATTACCTAATGATTTTTTAGCATCAATTAGTTTTTGTTTTTCTACATACAAATCTATTTCAGTATCAGTAACAAATTCACCACCTAAGGTTATAGCGTTTTTAATATCATTACCATGTTGAAGAGCTTTATCTGCAGCATCTAAATCTATTTTGGCTCTATTCATAAGATCTGTCTTACCAGCGGCTTTAGCTCTGTTGTATAGATTTTGCGAATATTCTTTGTTAGCTTTTAAGCTTTCCATAACGCCGTTTACATTGGCTCTCATTTCAGTATAAACCTGTTGTTTTACATTGCTATAACCACCACCAATTGTTGAAGTAACAGCTGATGTAGAACCTGAAAGTATTATCGTACCCATTAGTGTTTCAAACTGAGTTTGAGCATCTAAGAAACCTGTTTGATTAGATAAACCAACGGTAAGTTTAGCCGCGTCTGTAAGAAGTAGTTCCATTTCTTCCTCACCAATCTCACCTATTAAATTATTAACAAATTGTTTAGCAACTTGTTCTCTAGCTTTTTTACTAGCTGCTTTAGATAAATTACCTCTAAAAGATTCTAATAAACCTTTACCAGCAGCTGTGTTAAAGAAGTTAGCATCAGGCATTATACCTTGAACCACAGATGTTGCAAACGATGCCATGTTACTGTAAATTAAAGCTCCGCCTTCATCTAAGCCCATGTCTATAGCTTCATTGTAGTTATCTCTTATAGTTCCTAAATAAGCAGTTTGACCCATTCTAACGGTATTCATACTTATACCACCAATAGTTTTTTTACCTCCTTCAAGAATTACTTTTTTACCAATTTGTAGTTTTGGTACTGTAACGCCAACGTTACCCCATCCAAGTTTACTATTTTTACCAAATAACTTATAAACATCTCTAAGTTTTGAAACATCACCTTTTCTAACAGACGCCGCTAAAGCTAAAGTAAAAGGAAGCATGTTACCTAGAGTTTTAGTCATTGATCTACTAGTAACGTTGTAAGTGCTTAAATCAGTAAAAGAAAAATTTTCACCAGCTAGACTTCCACCAACATCAGAAGTACCAAGAGTATTATTTTTTAAAAAACTACTATCAACTAAATCATCAATATAGTCTAGTCTATCTCTACCACTTTTAACATTTAAGCCAGCCTCTTCAAGTCCATATAGTAAAAGTCTATTAGCCATTGAACCAGTTCCATAAAGAATTTCTACTCCAAAATCTCTTAAACCTTGAACTGTAGTAGAAGCCATGTCAATAAACTTACCATCTCCTTGTTGTATTTTTTTATCTTTCCACTCTTTAAACTCAGTGGTTAATTCAAAGTTATCAGTTGAAAAAGCTTTTTTAGCTAAATCATAGTCATACTGAGCAGTTAAGCTATAAAAATTATTTTGTATTTTATCAGCCCTAAAATTAAACTCATCAACAGCCGCTTGTGTTAAATCATCTTCAGAATCAAAATCTTTGAATAAATTGTTTTGCAAAAGATTCATTTCAAACTGAGCTCTCTTACTCGCCTCACTTATAACAGTCATCTTGGCGTTGTTTATTATTCTCTCTTTATCTTCAAAGCCCATAGTAGCAGTAATAGCTTCGTCATTAATAGACCCTATTAACTTTCGCTTTGTTCTGTCGTTATCATCGGCATGAACTTGGTTTAGTATTTCTATTTTTACTTCCTCTGTCAGTTCAATATCTTCTTCTCCTTCTCCATCATAAATTATAGAAAATCCACCACTGTTAGCTTCTCCTATATCTGTGGTTTGTATGTTTTCTAATATTTTTAAAGATTCTTTATATGCTAACACTGCATATTTTGGCGAGTATTTTAAAATATCTGCTTTTGATTGTTCGTATCCTTTTTTACGATCTTCGTAAAATTCTTGAGAAATAGATTTATCTTCATAATAACGCAAGTCTAAACTAACTATATCGTCATCAATTTTTTTAAGCTGTGCTGCTATTTCAAGGTATGCTTTAGTAGAATATTTGTCAGCTTCACCTTGTATATTTTTTTCGTTTTCCGAAACAGCGTAGTTGTAGTCTACACGTTTTATTTCATTTTTTAAATATTGTTCTTTAGTAACCATTAATATTCCAGATGGTTCGTTTGGATCTTCTAGGTTTTTTAGTTTATTTGATAAAAACCTTGAATATGAAGATTTACCAATACCTTGTATTGGATCATTATAACTTTGGAACTCGTCTTGTAGTTCAACTTCAAAATCAATGTCTTTATTGTAATTCTCAAAGTCTTCACCTTCTTTCATATACAAATCCAAAGAAGAAGGATTTCCAAACCCATCCAATTCTTCTTGGTTCTCTGAGGCTTGGTTGTTTTCCGACCCCGCATTCGCCTCCGCATTTGCAGGATCTGATTGGTTTCCCGCTATTACGCTGGCACCAAAAGTTTGTTTCCAAGTACTTATATCCATACCTAAACCAGAAGCAGCAGCGTTTGCTTCTTCTTCTGTATATTTTTTATCATTTACTATATAATCTGGCATAATTTTTTATTTTATTTAATTAACCGTTGTTTAACCAAGTTAATGCTTCTTCATCATTTCTAAGAAAAAAATCCGTTTGTTGAGCGCCATTTAATACTGGAATAAAACCAATGGTACCATCACCAAGATCCTTTGTAACTATAGATCTACTTGCTAATAATCCTGGTATGAATGAATTAGCTACACTTTTCATTTTATTAAAGTAAGATGTAACCTTTTTTACATTTTGAATTTTTAAAATTTCACCTCTAGTTGGTTTTGGTCTATTTGCTATTTCTTTTTGTTTAGCTGAACTTGCAGCAACCGTTTTTAAACTATTCATATATGTATCAGATAACCATTCTCTAAGCTCATCTTCTCTTTCAACCTCAAACAAACCAAGATCAAAATCTTCACGGTCTTTTAAAGGAACATCATTAATAACAGTGTCATACATCATAGACATTAAATCTTCTCTACCCATAGTATTAAAAATTCCGTTTAACTTGTATTTATAACTTTGTTCTAAACCACCAGATATTACTGTAGCTCCAGAGTTTGCGCTATTAGTTAAATCCATTAATTTAGTAAAGTCTTCATTATCTGTTAAGAAATAATTATATTCAGTGTCTTCTTCAAAATCAGTCATTGGAACATACTCACCATCATTCTCAATAGATAAAGCTCCAAACTCATCTATCTCTATAGCGTAATCACTATTTTTAAACATTGAGTTTAAAGCATCTTTGTTAGAAGCTTTACTTATATTATTGGCTTTTACGTCATCATAAAACTCTGTTCTTTTTTTCTTAAACATGTCTAAATTTCCACTTAATGCTTTAAAAGCAGCGTCAATTTGGTTCATTTCAGAAACAGCTTTCATATACATAGGATCGTCCGCGTCTAAATCAGAAGCAAGTCTAGCAGCTTCTGCATAATTTTTTTTGTTTGCAACAAGAAACTCAGTTACTTCAGGCCTCATTGATTCTTCAACTTTAGCTAAATCTACAGTTTCCATAGAATTAACGTAGTTTTTTAGCTCAATCTCGTCTTGCCTTCTTTTGTAGGCAGCTTCTCGCATTGCTTGCTGGCCTAATTCAGACATAGGCGTGTTCACACCTTGAACATAACCAGCTTGAGGATTTAAAAACCCACCTGTTTGATTGCCTCCGTAAGCTAAACTAGCTCCTTTTATTAATGTATCGTTTCCCATTTTTTTATATTATCTATTATCCATCATGTCTCCACCAGCGCCCATAACAGAACCAATTCCTCCCATTATACTTTGTGTTGCTGCGTCTCTAGCTGCGTTCGCGGCTCCAAGTCTTTGTTGTGACATACCCAGCATAGTTTCTGTTTTATCTTTTTCAGCGTTTCTAGAAGCTTGAGCGCCAGCTAGTTCTGCGTTTTGAATACTCATTCTTCCACCTGCAGCTTTCATTTGATTACTTTGTTCTTGTTGGCCTATACTAACAGATGCTTGTTGCGCTTGTTGATTTCCAGCACCAGCTAAAGCTTGGGCCATAGCCGCTATACCAGATCCACCTGCAGCACCACCCATACTACTCATGGTGTTTGCCATATTTTGTTGTGATTGTTCTCTAGCAAAATCTGCAGCACCAGTGTTAACACTTAAATCTTCATAAGCATTATCTAAGTTTGTTGCTAAGTTAGAAGTATCTAAGTTTTCAAATCTAGATTTATTTCTTTGCATCTCTTGTTGTGCAGCTCTTTGTTCTCTTTTTCTTTTACCACTACCAATCATACCGCCAGCAATACCCATTAGGCCACCAGCAGCTTGAGCCATCATACCCCCAGTTAATACTTTTAGAGGTGATTTTTTATATAATCCTTGTGCCATTTTATTTATTGTTTATCTTATTATAATTACAGGTTATTTACTACTTTCAAATATTTCTGATCCTACTGAAAATAATTCAACCTCTGTTGTCTTGTCGTTTCTAAACTGAGCCTCCGCAAAATAACCTTTTAAGTTAGACGTGTTGCCTTCTGAGTCTTTTGTAAAAAATATATAACTAGTGTTAGTCGGTGGACTAACGCTCGTGTCTATTTGAGCTGTTACCGTCACAGTTCCATTATTGTTTATAACTATAGCAGTTACAAGCCCTATTTCTACTATCTCGTCATTTGCGGCTAAATAGTAAAGAGTATCACCAACTTGTAGTGACACGTTTACTGCTGTAGGAAATAATAATGTTATTGGTTGTGTAGGCATAATTTATATTTTAAGGTGTACATGTTAGATTAGTTAATGATATAGTTGCTCCTCCGTCACCTGGATCAGTACTTACAGGTATTTGTCTAGTAGCACACTGTGTTGTTGCTGTTGCTCCAATACCAACACTTATTGTTTGTTCTTGTAAACTTACGCAATCTATATAAGTAACGTTTACAGATTTAGCAAGAGCTCTAGTAGGGTTGTATACTATACTCCAAGTAGCACACGTAGCGTCTACGCCAGAGTTATCACATACGTCACCACTAGCAGAGAAAGATAAAGACCCAGCAACAACAGGTGCTGGACTAGTTAATGCACATATAGAAAAATTACTATCTCCTTTATTTACAAACAATACTCTTGATGATTTTGTTATACAATCGAAGTATTTAATATTACCACCTTGAGAACCAACCGCCACATCATACTCTATACATGCGTTAGCGCTACCTATTGTTAACACACTTGTTAAATCTAAAGTATACGATAAACTGCTATCACCATATCTTTCAATCTCACCTTGAACAACCTTTACGGTTGCCGTTGTCCCTGCTTGATCTAATGTTGTTGTTGTTGGTAACGAAACTATGTTTCCTTTTTGTGAAGAAAACAATAAGTTTTGTAATTGTCCAGAAGCAAAAGATAATGTTTGATTTGGAGAAATAGTTAAATTACTACCACTAATGTTTGTTATAGTAGCGGCTGGTGGGTTTCCTGTTGTAGCTACATTAATCAAAGGTGTATTAGAAAGCATCCTCATACCAGTAGACAAACCAGTTGCTGATAAAACAGGAACCGTAGAACTATTACTAACAGCTGCTGTATTAGAAGTTTGTATGTCCGGTAAATTAGACCAATTAGCTTCGCCACCTGTTAATGTCATAGCTGCTGCGTTTGCAGCGGTTACAGTCCAAGTGAACTCATTTAAATAAGCACCACTATTTTGCTCTGTTATTGTGTTAGCTGTAAATGTTTTTGTTACAGGACTTCCGACAACGTTAAACGTTTGCCCGTTAGAAGTACCAGTTGTGTTAAAAGTTAAAGTTACATCCGGGTATTGATTTAAACAAAACGGGTTAAGCTTTGGAAAAGGACTAACTAAGTTGCCGCCTGCTAAAGTAAAACAATACTGAGTAACAGACGCAGATGCTGGAAAAAATATTTTTATATCATAAAAACCAGAACTAGGCATTGTAAGCGTAGGTGTTGTTGTATAAAGAGTAGTACCTGGAGTTTCTTGAAAGTAAAAAGGATTAATGATTTGACCGTTATTAGAAGCAAGTGTAAAAGTAGCTGTTGCAGATCCAAAAACTCTTAAAGTTCTTTCATCTCCACCGGGTGATATTAAACTACCTTCAATAACATAATTTCTTATTTTAACAACAGGTACGTTTATTAACGTAGCTTTAGGAACTTTTATTTTAATTACATCTTGATACACAGACTCAGTTTGTATTGTATAATAAACTTTAAAGTTAGAAGAAGTATGGTTATTACTAGCATCGTAAGCTTTTGTCTCAACAATATTGTAATTATCTTGTATCATACCAGGTCCACTATACTCAACTATAAACGAAGCATCAAAATAATAATTACTAGCCGCGGTATAAGTTTTGTCTAATAATAAAACTTCCTGGCCGATTACTCCGTTTGATTGATAAGATATTTCTTCAGGCACAGGACTTTCACTAACTATAGCCATGTTTGAAGCAGTGCCTTCAGCTATATAAATACCGCAAATTTCAATTGAAGAAGGTTTAGCAGCTCCAGCAATACACAAACCTAATGTAGTTGCACTACCAGGCATTGTAAAAGGATTATCAAAAGTAACAGTAACAACAACGTTTACTCCGCTTTGAGTAAAAACAACAGTGTTTACGTTAGCTAAAGAAGTGTTTATCCAGCTAAAATCAGAAGCTGTAACAGTAAAACCTGTGTTAGGTGATATTGTTAAAACAGCTGTTTGATGTGAAAGATAGACATTTGTACCTCCTGTAACTTGATAAGTTACGTTTGTTATCGTGTAATTGTCAAATGATTGTGTAGCCATTATACTGCGTTCATGTTAGTTATGTGTGTTATAATACTGTTTTCAAAAACAACTATTTTGTAATCATTTGGTAAAGCAGCCCATGTAGTGTTGCTTAAAACTTGTTCTCTTGATACTGTAAAGTTGTTTGTGCTTTGCCCATTAAATACTTGATCTGTTCTATAAACAAAAGATCCTGAATTTGAGTTTGAATTTAGCGCTGCGCCTTGGTTGTTAAATAAAGTTTGACCTACAGCAACACCTCCAGAAGCTGAATAGCCGTAGCTATAAGCATATATACCTAGGTTTGATATATTTACAACAGAACTTGAATTAACCCAATTTATTATGGCTGATTTTAAATGAGCTGCTCTTAATGCTGGGTTAGACTGAGAATTACCAGTAATGTTAAAGTTTATAGTGTAATTACCTTGCCCTGGAATATTTTTAAACCAACCTAAGTGTGTATAAATGTTAGCGCCAGGTGAAGGTGTACCACAAGAAGCTAATGTATTGTATTGTGTTTTAGCTGATATAGTTCCGTTTGTAACAGTTATAATAAAATAAGTGTTAGGTACAGATGTTCCTGTAACGTTAGCGTTTAACGCGTTATTGTCAGGAGTTGTAGCTGGTTCTATATATAAAAACTTACCGCTTGTTGTTAATTGAGAGTTATCCTCATTATAAAGCTGAGTGTTTACGTTTATACCTTGGCTAGCAAAAAACTTGTAATTGTAAAATTCTTTAATTATTTCACTAAAACCATTTATAAATTGATTATAAAAAGATTCAATACCACATTTCACTAATTGATCTGTAGCTATAGACGTGGTATTTACAGTTTCAAGTTGTGGGTCTTGTTTTACTGCTCTCCATTGATACCAGAATTTTTTAGTTGTATCTGGATTTACAATACCCTCTGTACTACAACTAGTATCAAGGTTTATTGTTAAACCAAACGTAGTAGTAGCACCACCACTTATAGTTGCAAAACCTAAACCTTGAGTTTGAAAAGCAGAAGAGTCAATATTATTATCACAATTGTCTTTATAAAAAGTTTTTAAACCTTTTATTTTATTAAAGTATTTGTTTTCTTTTTTAATAAACTCTTTTATCTGACCTTCCTCCATATCAGTATTAATATAATTTGTATACCAACCAGGAGTTATTGTTTCACTATTTATTATTGCAGGAGCTATTTGTTGATGAACAACTTGCTCTATACTTAATCCACTTAGTCCAGTACTTGTACCGTACTTATATCTTCTTGAGTCTGTACCCGCGTAGTTTAAAGTTTTAAAACCTTTTATAGATTCAGTTACGTCATTTACAATTACATTGACAGAGCTGTCATATTGTACACCGTAAAAATTATTATAAACAGGATTAGAAGCGTGCTCCCATATTAATCCTTTGTTAAAAGTATAATACTTGTCATTTAGCGAATCACCACTTTCTAATGGATAAAAAACATTACCTGTTTTAGTATAATAAGATTTTCTACTAGTCCAACCATCAACAGTTTCTTTAAATGACACTGTAGTTGTTTCTATGTCGTCAGACTCATCATTAGGTACTTCACAATGTGTTTTATCTTTTGGTGTCTTAGAAAGTTTATCTTGCCACTCGTCAGTTAAATAATCTAATGTTAAATTGTAGTTTTCTTTATCATCATTATAGCTTCCAATTATTTTAGTAGAACTAGGTAGATTGTCTGCAAAAAAGTCTGACATACCTTTTAAAGCTATATTAGTTATACCATCTTGTGATAATCTAATTACAGCACCTCTGTTTTTATCAGCAAAATAACTTCTAAAACCATAGTCAGCAAAAGACTCTGCGTTAGTGCTAATACCAAACTCACCAGCATAAGGAGTTGCTTGACCTAACACAGCTTTGTTTGACGTTACATTAGTATTACCATCAGCATTAAACAATGCGTCTTTGTTAGCTAATATACTTAAACATTTGTCTTCACATAGAGTTGTTAAGTTTGTGTTTTTAGAATAAAGCTTTTGAATACTACCGTACTCAGGGTTTAAATCTTTAGTTATTGGCTCAGCTTGTATAAATTGATTTAACCTATTTATACCTGCTTGTGAATTATATATTTGTGAAAATATCAAACCACTACTTCTTCTTTCTTCAGCATACGGACCGTTAAATATAGTAGAAACTTTAACACCTTTTCCAATTTTAGGGGTATTAAAATCGTCTCTTATTCTATCTGATTCCACAGCGTTTCCAAAAGAATAAACATTAAAGTAAGGTAAAGTCACTGTATTACCTAATAATTCAGATATAGGATAAGCTTTACTAGCTTCGTAATATATATCTATATCAATAGCTTCTTTAGGTTCTGTTTCAAAAATAGCAGGATTTGTAGATGTTAGTATTGAATTATCATCACTAATTATCTCCTCAACAACTTGAATACCACCTATTCTGCTTGTACCACTAGCGCCAACAGTACCATTACCAACCCAATCTTCACTAATAACATCATCAAAAACTAAAGCCAGCGCTATAGACTTGTTACCAGATTTGTCTCTTTGGTTACTACATCCTGATGAAGGGATGCATTGTTGATCGCCTCTAAATGTTCCGCTTCTATAATGTCTTTTAACTTTATAAGGCTTTGTTTCAAAACCTTCATAGGCAGTTCCATCTCTACCTATTATTCTAATTAAACTTCCTTCTGTTATTTCACTCATAGGTTTTCCTACATAACCTGGCTTTGCTATAAATGATGGTTCGTCTAAAGTTTTTCTACCAGTATAAGTAACGCACATTGTGTTACCACCTTGTTTTGGCATTCTGAAAACCTCATGCATATTTGTGTCATCACTGTTTTGAGGAGTACCATTAAAACCTTGTCTTTTCTCACCATTACCACCAGTTCCTATTCCTAGCAAACTAAAACAGTCTCTACTATCACACAATGAATCTTCGCCTTCATCTCTCATGTAAAAGCCAAATCTTTCAGAGTTACCCACGCAGTTTGTACTACAGCTTGTATTACGAAACTTTATTTGTCCAACAACCCCATAATTTTTGTTTATTAAATTAAAAGGCCTAACTATGTTAGTTTCAAAATCAGAGTCTCTATTTATTTTTACAAAAAACCTACCTTCAAATTCTGGTAATTTTTCTTCTACTTTTTTACTTATGTTTATATTAACAGACTCTCCATTAGCTAACCCAGCTGTTCCCATCCAAGCTGCTTCTTGCCCTAGTGGATCATCTAAGTTTACAATGTAGTTGTTAGCAGTTCCAGATGGACCACCTGACGCAACACCTACAGCGTTAGTAGTAAAACCTCCTTTTGATATTGTAACAAAAACATCTCCATTAAATCCAGAGTGAAAGTTACTATTACTTTCTACATTAGGACCTATAAAGTTTATTTGAGAAAATCCAGTTTCAAATCCAGCGTTAACAGTACAATCCGCTATAGCTATAGATTTTTTATTAGTAGCTATAAAATCAGGGGCCTGACTTTGTATGTCTAATATCTTATATCTAGAAGGTCCTTCAGAAGGATTATCACTATCGTGTTGTTTTTTTAGTATTAAATAAGTTTCTTCATCAACTTTACTTCTTTCTGAAGAAGGAAAACTTAACCAAACATTACCATCTTCTGCAAAATAAAATCTATCAAGTGCTAAGTTGTAGTACTCGTTAGAAGTATCTTTTATGAAATACTTAGCATGTGTAAACAACGGGCTTATGTTTGGTATATTTTCTAGTTTAGCAGAAAAAGAATTAACCTTATCAGCTGTTTCTTTGCCTAAGCTATATGTAGCTATTGAATTAGTAAAAACAGGGGTTTGTCTACCATAAGCATCTTGAAAAACTATACCTAATTGATATTTTCTTATAGATTTTATAGAAGCTTTAGGTCTTCTAAAATCATTTGAAACCTCATTACTTGAATCAAGAATATTACCCGGATGAATTGCTGTATTTGCATTAAGAATTATTTTTGAATCTGGGGTATTAAAATTTTGTAAATAGTTTGCAAACACAAGTCTATTAGCTGTTATTTCTTGAGCTTGAGCTTTTCTAGGAACATTGTCAAAAACTCTTAATAATTGATTTGATTCAACTGTCTTACCTATTAACTCAGTCTTTAATTCAAAACTAGTTATCGCCCTGTCTTTTATAGTGTCAACTATATATATATTATTAGACGTTGAGTGTTTATACAACAAATCAACTTCAATAACTTCTTCGCTACCCCAACTCCAGTCTTTTAACAATAAAGATCTTATATGGTTTTGCATACCTATATTATAACCATCACTCGCTATATACTCAAAGTCGTCACCTTCAAAAACTACTTGAGAAAATGGAGAAAAACAAGAGTATTCACCGTTTTCGTATTTCCATCTATATGCAAATCTAGGAAAAACAAACTCAAACATTGGATCTTTTTCTTCTAATAAAACTTCCCACGTTATAAGTTCTTCATCTGTCTCTCCAAATCTAAGTATTTCAGATGGAATAGACATTATTTTAGCTGTTATTATAGATCCATTTACAGAATCTACTTCTAGTCTTATTTGATATTCGTCAGTATTGTTAGCGTCGTCTACAGCGCTTCCGTTTAACACTATGTTATCGCCTTGTACATAAGTTGACAATACACTAACGCCAACATCTATTTGTATCATTCCGTTAGAAGAGTCTAAAAAAGCAAACTTTCTACCTGAAGATAATTCTGTATCTGACAACCACTCTCCATATGTAGGAAGTGGTCTATATTTTGCTGCTAAAAAACTAGTAGCAGCGTCACTTATATATGTAAAATTAAACCACTTGTCACCAGATTGTGGAAAATTACCCGTAAAATTATAAACACAACTAAGCGGTGTAACGCCTGTTCCAGGAACATCAGCGCCTGCTGCTGATCTAGTTGACGTAGAAGAGTCAATTGTAAGACCGTATAAAGGAGATTTTTTTATAACTGTAACATCTTCTTCAGAAAAATCAACCGAGGTTGTTGGAAGAGAATATAGATTTGTGGATTTATTGTAGTTTGGAACTACAGTATGTGTTGTGAAGTTTGTTGAACCAAGTTTCCATTTAGTTATATTAACTTTTTTTGGCTCGTTTAAATTATCAGTAAAATATAATAAATCATCTACTATATTTATAGCTGTAATTAAATGTTTTTGATTTTTTGAAAAATTTAATATACCTTTTGTATCAACAATCACAGGTGAAACTTTACCAGTAGATTGATTAAACTCAGCAATAGCACTTATGCTAGAACTTGTTGCGCTAGCATCACTAACTATAAACCAGTATATACACTCTGTTGGCTCGTCTCTTATAGAACCAATACAAACAGGGTTGATTAAATTACTTATATAAGAAGAGGACCAATCACTGTTAGAAAAAGGTTTTCCTTTTATTTGAATATTGCCTTTTAAGTTTTGTAAAGCACCAACATTGCTAGACTCAGACGTAGCTACTGTAACGTTCAAAGCATCTCTGTATTGACCGTTTGGAACCATTCTCTCATCAAGATCATGATTCATCTTCCCCTGAGTAAAATTATGAATAAATTCTGGCATATTTTAGTGTTTTATAATCTTAGACTTACCTCTCATTACTTGAGCTAACTCTTCTGATTTTAAATTTGATAATCTTAATTTAGCTTGACGTGTTGCTGCAAACTTTTCTTTTTTAAATCTCATTACTAAATACTCTTGAGTATTTGCTCTTGTTGCTAATATAGCGTAAGCTATGTGTTTGTACATTGCTTCTTCAGCAAACTTATGTACAATCATCTCGTTATCTGTACCAAGAGAATCGCTTATGTATTTTAATGTAACTATTTTACCAGTTAAACTAGAGTCAAAGAATATTTTACCTCTTAAGTTGTCTATAAAATAAACACCATTGCTATTAGCAAACTCAGGACTTAGTCCATATCTACCACCTTGATTACTTTTATATCTTTCAAACTCATCTAAAATATCTGGATTAGTTGTGTTTCTGTTTGTAGCGTTTTGAAACTTACTTAAAGTTTCTGAATTTTCAGCTCTTAACAATGTTCCATCAGTATCAAAAGCATAATCAAAATTACTGTCTTGTATTAAAGCATCTGGATTACTAGTTTTTCTAGTTGGCATTAGTATTCTTTCAATACCATCGTTATCTAACCATGATAGTTTAACATAATTAACAAAATCATGAGGTAGTTTCATTGATAAAGAAGGTGGTACTTCTATTTCTTGTGATTTAAAAGATTTTAAAGTATCATAACTAAGCTCAGCTAAACCTCTTTGAGCATGAAAAGCAACATCTGTTCTTCTTATTTTGCTTATAATTTTATCTTCACCTACGTAAGATATTATGAAATTGCTTATTATATTTTCTAATGAAACGTATTGATAGTTTCCAAATTGTTCCGTGGCTAATACTTCTCTAAGTAATATAGTTAGCCCTAGTAAAGGAGAACCATCAGCCGCTTGTATATTAGCGTTTACATTAGTATTATTAAATACTAAGTTAAATGAGTTATCGGGAGTTGTGTCACCTGGGTTAGTGCCATTATAAGAATAACTATTTTTATTTACCTCTATGTTGTTTATAAATATTATTATATCAACTTGTTGAGTAGGTCTAGTAGCAAACGCAGCTGTAGTTACTGGTCCAACCGTAAGGTTTCCAGCTCCAGCACCTATAAAACTTTGGCTCTGCTCGTAGTAACCTTGTTGTGTTCCGTTGAATAATGGCATATCTTATTGTTTTTCTTGTTGGATTGTTTGCATTTCTTCTTGATTTGCAACTTGATACATTTGAACTTCTTTAGTAGATAAACTAGCTAGTTCTAATATTTTTTCAACCAAAGCTATTTCTTCTGATTGATGTAACTGAAAGTCTACACTTGTGGTAGCGTTGTATAAAGCTTCACCATAAACCATTACATAACCCCAATTAGGAGCTAATGGTCTAGCTATTACATCACAGGTTACGTCTGCTATTATTGTTGCAGGATATAACTGTATTGTAGTTTCGCTTGTTCTAGTGTAAGCAGGTCTGATTAAGTTTGGAGTTGTTAGTGGAGACATTTCAAGCATTTGTATGCTTTTTTTGTTTAATTTCTCTACTACTCTTGCCACACCATTAGTAGTGTGAATTACATTGCCTAATCTATAATTAGTTGGAAGAGTTCCTATACCCGTGTTGGCCATAGCGACCGCGACAGGCACGCCTTCAAATATACTTATTTTTTCTTCAAGTATATTTAGCATGTCTGAGTATTCTGTACTGTTACCGTGCAGTCTACCAAATTGATTTATGTCATAGAAATATTGTTCAAATATATCTAATTGAGCTTGTTCTGCAAATAAATTAAACTCTTGAGGAGTAACGTAACCACGTTGCTCTTTGTTTAATGTACTCAAAACAGTTTGATAAACAGTATCTACACTTACAGCCATAATTAATAAGGGAATTTTTTATTTAATGCTTCTTTTCTAGCGTCACAACCACAGTCTTTACCTGTAGCTTTACTAATTTTGTCAACAACTGTTTTTATACCAGTTGCTTTTGTTATAGCTTCAACTGTGTCGCCGAAACCTTTGTGTTTCATTTTGAAAGCCATAATAATGTGTTTAAGTAAATGTAACCGCCCGAAGGCGGTCACTTTACATTGTTTTTATTTTAATTTTTTGGATAAGTTTTTAAACAATTCCATTCCATCGTCAGTTTTAAAGAAAGCAGCTAAAGCATTCATAGGATGTTCATCATAAGGAACAGCACATATTTTTTTGCCATTAGGATAACTAAAAACTCTTTGATCTGGTGAAAGTTTAATTAAGTTGTTTTCAACAAACTTAGCTCCAATGTTTTTTAATTCTACATTTTCATCGTTTGCTAGTTGTAAGAACATTCCTGGATTTCTCCTAGCCATTAAAAGAACATCTCTCTTAATTTCTTTACTTGTCATGTTGTTTACGTTACTACCAACTTCTGATCTCAGTATAGCTTCAGCAGCATCTATATCTAATCCTTTAGCAGCAATAAGAGCGTTAATCTCGTATTCCATATAAGCTAAATCATCTGTTGCTTCTTCTACCTTGTTGTACTCACTATAAGTACGATCTTTCATAGGGTGATATAATGATAATAATTTCTGTAAACTTTGATCCGATTTTGGAACAAATAATTTACCATTTCTCATTATTATTCTACCTAAAGTTGCGTTACCATCTTGTTCGTCTACAAATGGAGACCAATGGTTTGTTGCGTATTTAAGTTCCCTGTTATAACCTGCTACCTCGTCAAAATAAAGTAAAGGTCTTTCTGATGTATGTAAAGATGGTATTGAGAAAACAATAGGTTTGTGTCTACCGTTTAATTCATACAATCTATCTTTTATTTCCCAACCTTCTATTTTGGTTGGATTTTTCTTTTTTGTTTTTTCCATGATATGATATAATTAAATAATTTAAATAAAAGTAATAGTTACCCCCGTTGATATAACGAGGGTAAAGATTACCTGTGTTGTATTATGATTTTTTCAATAATACGAAGTTGTTAGCAGCTTGTACACATAAACATCTTTCTGATAAGAAGTTTACAGTCATGCTATCTAAGTCAGAAGTATAACTTCCACCAACAGATCCTGTGATCCAAGACTTCATTTTTCTGTCATCTGCTTCAGAAGCTCTGTAACGGATGTGTAAGAAAGGTCTTGAGATATTTTTACCCATTGATTGATCGTATACTGTTGAAGTACCAGCAGGTACAATAACACCTTCTACGTCAGCAATTAACCCACGAGTAGTAGCGTCGTTTAAGTATTTCCAATCAGATTTGTAAAAATCGTAAGATCCACGTCTGAAACCAGAAAAGCCTAAATTTAAAGCCATATCCTCAGAGTTATCGAATACACCGTAAGATGTACCACCAGCTCCGTAAGAATTTTGATTTGCTAACATTTTATCAATGCTTAATGCAGTAGCTCTATCTAAGAACATCATGTTCTCTTCAATAGCTCCTTGCTTATCAAGCTCTTGTAAGATAGCATCAAACTCATCAATTCCACCACCAACGCAAGCGTTAGCAAATCCTTGATTGTTATATACTAATCCTCTTGATTCAATAGCAGCAAATAATCCTTCAGATCCACTGAAAGTAGCAGCTAAACCAGATGCAGCAACAGCTTTTTCAGCTTCAATCATTGCCATTTCTAATTTATCTTCAAATCTAATTCTTGTTTCACTTTCAGATTTTAAATACCAAAGGTACCCAGAAGCACCAGCTTCAGTAGCAACTTCAACCCATCCAATCTGTGCAGTATCAGATCCACTAATTTCATACTTACCTTTTAATATAATAGGTTTGTTATCAAATTTAGTGAATGGAGAATCTACAGATTGTTGGTCTGCGTTTGCAGTTCCTTTTGCGTATTCAGAACCAAAGATGAATAGTTTTACTGCAGCAGCAGCAAATCCAGCATTATTAGCACCACCTAATACAATACCAGCAAAATCATAAGCAGATACTACTAGAGTAACAGTTCCAGCAGGTTTGCTTTGTATTCTTGCTTTTACAGTTAAATTCCCTTGAGAGATAACTAAAGTATCACCTACAGAATATAACGCCCATTGTTGAGCAGCAGTTAATCCGTCACTATTTCCAACGGGATCAGCTACTAATGTAATTGTATCGCTTGTTGCGTTTGTGTTTGCGATTGTAGCGTTATTAGATGCTACGTGAATTCTACCTTGTTCAGACCAAACTACTTGATCAGAAGCCATTGGCATTTCAGCGCCAACCATTCTTAAGAAACCAGAGATAGTACGGTTACCGTATCTTTCTACTTCTTTCTCATAAACTTCTGGTAAAAATTGTCTTGCAAAGTTAAAATCATTATCAGCAATTGACAAATAGTTATTGTCAAATGCAAGTTTGTTTGGGCGAGGTACCACGTGTGATAACTCAGCGCCAGTTCCAGCTAAAGCCATAATTTTTAATTTTTAAGTTTTGTTAATTTATTTTCTTTTTTTAAATCCCCACTTAACTGTTGAACCATCTGTATCGACAGATCTATAAGTAGTACCTGATGTAGGTGCTGCTGATTGACCTTTCCTAGGATCCATACTGATGTTTTTTGTATTGGCAACACTTTGCCTCATAGCATCAGACTTTCCTTGTTCGTAAAAATGATTTGCAATTGCATCGGGATTCATTGCAGTGAATAAAGATTTATGATAACCAGCAGCGTCATTCATCTCATTGTTTTTGTCAAGAAACTTCTTTACAAAATTATTGATGTTGCCCTGAGTACTTTTAACTTCATTCGGGTTTTTAACATTAAACCTATACCTTTTGTCTCCGACTTTGTATTCAAAACCTTTGAAATCGTCATTAAAAACTTGGTTAGTTTTATTGTTGAATGTTTGAGTTTGCTTATCAGCAACCTCTTTTTCTTTACTATATCTACTGAAAAAATCTACAGCTTTTTGTTGCTCAGGCGCTAACCTAGAACCAGCTTTAATTTCTTCATAGTATTTTGTTTTTAAGCCATTAAGATGATTTTTAGCATTTGCTAATTCTTCTTTTCTAGCTAATTTTTTTCTTTTAATATCTCTTTCATCTTCCATGTCATCTTCAATAGCAAATTTATCTTCTATTAAAAAGTTTATTTCTGATGGATCTAAGTGAGGTCTTGTGTTTTGATAATACTCAACTAGTAGTTGTTCTTCATTTAAAGCATCTACATCTTGATTAAGTTTAACGTAATCTTCTAAACTTCCACCAGTTTCATCTATAAAGTCTACAACTTTTTGAATGTTTTCTGGTAAAGGTTTTCCAGTTTCTTGAGCCTCAACAACTGCTTCTGCAATTTCTTCAGCTTTTTCAACAACCTCTTCTTCTGTTATTTCTTCTAAAACAGATGGCTCTTCAGGAGCAACCTCTTCTTCAACAACAGCAACAGGTTCTTCAACCTTTACTTCTTTTTTAACTTCTTTAGCATCTTCACCTTTTTTAGGTTTAGCTACTAGTTTGTCAAAATCTATTTTATGAGTACCATCTTCTTTGACAGTAACTTCAGGTACTAGATCACCTTTTTCAGTCTCTTTTGTAGGAGCTTTTGTTTCTTCAACTAGCTCTACTACTTCTTCGACTACTTTTTCTTTTTTAGCCATAATAAAATATTATAAAATTAATTACATAGGTCCAAATTGTCCTATATCAAAACCACTCATATTGTCATTTCCAGCAGATTCAAAATCTTTTGGAGACGAGTCGTTTGTTCTTTGATCAATCAACTCGCTTTGTTGAGTTGCTTGTATTTTTGTTCTTTCGTCTTTGCGATCTTCTTTGTAAGCTTCTTTGTTTTTATTTCCATCAACTTCCATACCTTTTAACTTCATGTTAAATTCAAACTCTAAAGTCATTAAGTCTTTTTTCAACATAGCTTCTTGTTGCATTTGTTGAGATTTCATTTGACCTTTAAGTTGCTCCATTTGGGATTGTATCTGAAATAAAGCTTGAGATTTTTGAACTTCAGCTTGAGCAGCAACCTGTTGTGCTTGCGCATTTGCTTGAGCTTGAGCTTGCATGTTTTCTTGTTGCATCTGCTGATCTCTATCTTGCTTCTTTTTTCTACGTTGCTTCAGTAATTGATTTGCTAGCTTTATGTTTTTTATTTCTCTAAGATCTATAGCGTCTTCTAAATCAATCAAACCACCAGCAACAGCTGCTTGTATATTATTTTCTAATAAAGCTTTTTCTTCATCATCAGGAGTTAACTCTATAAATATACCAAAATCATGTAAATATAAATTAGCTATATCTTCTAATATACCTACATTTTGATTACCTATTTTTTGTATAAAAGCTTCTTTTGTAGGTGAAAATTCTAATATGTCAGATATTCTTAATGATAAACCTTCTGCTAGTTCTTGTGTAATTGCTAAACCAGATTGAAGTATATGTCTTGTAGCTGTATTTGAATTTGCAGCAGCTAATTTTTGAACACCAACTAAAGCTCTGCTATCAGGTGTGCTACCATCTCTAGCTTCATTTAAACCGGTCACATCTCTTATCATTTGCATGTAATAGTTGTAGTTGGTTATTAAGCTTTGTATTTTCTGTCCACCAGAACCTGATTGAATTTCTTGAATAGGTACTTTTCCTGGATTCATATCTCCTTCAGAAGTGAAAGACCTACCTATTATAGATCCCGTCTGAAAGAACATATTTAATGCTTCTTGTGGATTATAATTAGTTCCATTACCTAAATCAACCTCAGCTAAGCCATCTGCGTCTAAATAAACACCATCTGGTACCATTCTAGACATAACTTGCTGTAGCTTTAAATGTGTTAATTGAATCATGTCGGCAAAACCTGTTATTCGTTTTACTAATGAATCAATTCTACCTTTGTACATTCTAGGTGCGTTTATAGCGTAGTTCATTTTAACTTTACTATAATCACTTTTTGGCCTCATCATATTTTTAGCCATCTCCCATTTTAATAAATGATCAGTACCTAATATTAAAACACCTTCATATAAAACTTCTAATGATCTTGATATTTTACCAAAATTACCAGTCATTTCATTTATTGGTGGATCAAATGTATCATCTCTTAGTATTATTTTTTCAGCACCTGTTGCTGTTTCTTTTACTTTATAAACCTCGTTCATATAAGTTTTATAATTGAAATATAAAACTTGTATTTGATTTTTATCGTCGGAGTAAGTAGAATTATACCTACTAGTAGAATAAGTATTTTGATGTATACTTTGAGTTTGTATAGCCTTTAAATCTTCATCACTTAAATCAGGAAATTCTTTTTTTAATTCATTAATAGGTATTGTTTTTATTTCACCTACATAATATATATCTTGAAAGTCTGGATCTTCAGTATAAGAATAAACTATATTAGCTGGATCCACGTATTCAACTTTAACTCCTTCTGATTTACTAAAAGTATTTTTAACGCAGCCCATGCCAATAACAGCTAGGTCCATGTTAACTCTTTTTTTAACTAAATCATATCTATTACCTTTTAACAATACATTTATAGCTTGTTCTTCAGCTAATTCAATACCTTGTTTGTAACTAAGTTTCATATGCAAGTCTAACTCTTCTTTAGAGTTTGGTAGCATTTCTGGAGGAGATTCAAACAATGAAATACCAAAAGCTTCTTGAGCAAACATACTTAATTCTTTAGTTTGCATGTCTCTTAGTATAGAGTCCATATACTTTGTTCTTTTGTCAACACCGTATGGATCTTGAGAATAACATTTTATATCAAAAGATCTTTCTGATATACCGTTAACAACTATATCTACAAACTTAGGCACAACAGGAACAGGTTTCCAATCTAAGTTTAAATAGCTTAAGTCACCGTTTACAGATAACTCATCTTTATACTTTTGAATAGGTTGTTCACCTCTAGCATAAAGCCTTAGTTTATGAAACTCAGCTTGATGCTGATTATACTTTTGGTTAGATGTAGATCCATCAAACCACTCGTACTCGATTGCTTTACCTACTTGTAAACCATACTCAGCACTTAATTTCTCTGCGTCAGGTACAACTTGACTCGGAAAATAACCTTTTACAACTGACTCAGCCATATTAATTTTCTATTAGTTTTGAACGCATACCTGATTGTCCGTATTTAGCTATGCTTAAGTTTAATTTTTCTTTTTTCATAATTGGGTTTGCTCTGTACAAATGTCTATTACAAGCCATAACAGCTAGTCCTGAACTAATAGCCGCATCAAACTTTGTACGATTATTAATATCAAACTTTGCCCAGTCTTGCAATGTTTCGTTAAAATAACATGTTCCATATGTATTGTCAGACTTTATACCAACATGATCTTGTATATACATTTCAATAGCAGCCGCGTGGGCTTGCTTAATATCTTCGCTTGAGTTTGGTATACCACCTACTTCTTTTTCAGCAGTTGATAATTTATTCCAAACTTTATCAGGTCTATTCATTGAATAACCTCTGTAACCACGCCTTCTTAAATAATACAATAGACGAGGTTTATTATTTTCTGCTAATAATGGCATTCCGTAAAACACTAAAGCCATTAGAACGTCTTCAAAGAACATCTCTGCTGTTTGTGGTCTAGCTACATACTCTAAAAAGAACTGATTAGGCGGTGCGTCTTCCATACTAAACTTTGTTAGCCCGTGCAAAGCTCCATTAGAGCCTTTACCGTCTACTGTTCCTGATATATCGTAACTATCACAACCAAAAGCACCTATATGTTCATTACCTGGGTATCTCATACCGTTTTTAATAACACTTACGTTTTGCCTATTCATTGGTGGCACCCAGCTTATTTTAAATCTTCCTGCTGGATTTGGATAAAACATTACTGTTGAATCTTTTATACCATTAACCCATTGAAAACTACCAACTGTAATTTGAGAGTCGTTATTTAAATCTTCGTTAAAATCTATTTGCTCGTATATTTTTGCTAAATTAAATATACTGTTTTTTGTTTCGTCTCTGAAAGCATGTTCTTCAGTTCTTGGAAATTGTCTATAAAATTCATTTAAAGCATCTCCATCTGTTTTTAAACCATCAACCTCATTTTGCCAATGCTCTAATATACCGGTTTCTATATTTTCACCATGTGGCCCAAAAGATTCTTGCTCGGGTGTGTCGAATACAGGTAAGCCATAAGTATCAATGAATCCTTCGTAGTTCCATTCCATAGGTATGAACAAACTATATAATCCTGAGCTAGTCTGTCCATTGCGGTTTCTTTTTGTAACATCTGAATTTTTATATAGTTTCTTAAAATTATCACCACCTTTATCTAAGGCGTTTGACGTTGATCCCATCATACATTTACCTATAATCCTAGAACCTAATCTCAGTGTTGTTTTTGTAACTCTCCAGTTATTTAATATATTATTAGGTCTTTCCCATTTACCTGATTCATCATGTACTAATAGTTTTAGTTTTTCACCATCATAACTGTTGTCACCTGTGTTTTTCCAATCAATAGTTGTATCTAGACCTTCTAGTTCTTCTGGTTTATCAGAGCTAACGATACTCCGTCTAGTAAGCTTGCTCGCTGGTACTCTATATGCGAGCTCTGTTTTTGGACGATCCATACCGTCTTGTATTGGTTTAAAGAAAAAAGGATAGTTAACGGATATTGGTACGACTTTGTCAGTAAACATTTTTTTAGCATCTGGTCCTGATTTTGATAAGATACCGAATCTAGCATCAGATGATATTGTAGCTTGGTTGACTGTTTCTCCTGAAGCCATAAAAGAGAATCCTGAACGTCTGTTTTTGAGGTAACACATTCCGTAACATCTTGTATCTGCTTTGCAAGCTTCCCAGAATATATAGAATAATCTATTTGCTTCTCTAAAGTCTGGCTGCCCAACATCAATCTTGGACCACTGCAAGTACATATAATGAGTGCCAGTGATGTAAGTAGGAACACCTTTGTTAATATACCAAAAACCTTCATCTCTTTTTTTAAACTCATTTTCTATGTAATCTATATATTGTTTTTTGAAATCATCTGGATAATTTTTCCAATCAAATATTGTTTTTATTCTTTTAAGGTCCTTAGGATATTCAGTTACTTCCCATTTATCTTCACTAAATTTATGAGGGTTTAATGGTTTAGGTAAAGCTATTTTAAAGTTTTGTATTTCGTATATTTCACCTATTTCACCGGTTTTACTTATAACAACAATATCATGTTCTTTGTTATAACCGTATTTCCATTTTTTAGACTTGTTAAGTCTTTTTATGGTATTTATTTTTATAGGTTCTACAACCTTAAATAAAGTTTGATTATACATTACTTAGATCTTCTTTCAGCAAACCCACCAAAAGACGTTTCTTCAACAGTCTCTTTAGTTTTATTATTCAACATATCCTCTTCGTCTTGTATTCTATTCAATATCTCAAAAGCATCAAATATAGCTAGCTTTTTTGTAGCTGCTGCATTCTTAAGTCTATCGGCTGTTATATCATCTCCTGAATCTACAATGGCTTCTTTAGCTACTTTAATTAACTCTTCAACTGCTTTATGCCCAGCTTGGATTATACTCTTTTTCGTCTCCTTGATATTCATATTTAATTGTAATTGCATTAGTGGGAACTCGGTATAACCTCTGCCCGTCTATTATAAACTCATATTCTGAATTAGGTGCAAACCCAATTAAAGAGTTTAAATATATATCTTTACCCATTAAGTTTGGGTCTACATGCTTTATAACACCTTTTAAAGGCTCTTCCTTGTCCATAGAGAACTTATCTTTATTCTCTAATGGTTTTACAAAGCTAAAACCTTTAACAGCTTTCCAGATATCATTTCTTTTGTAAGCAAATATTTGATCTGGCATTACAAAATACATGTCTTCTTTGTAAAAAGACTTAGAGTTTTGTTCTCTATTTTTAATATCTTTCCATCTTCTAAAAACATTGTGATGTACTATAACTTCGTCACCCTGTCTAACCTCTGAACAACCTACTGTAGGTGTCTCTAAAACTATAGCATTTCTGCTAACGTTTTGGTGAGTAAAGATCTCAGTATTTAATATAAGATCTTTATCACCTACTTTTTTAACATTGTTGTATCTGGTTTCTTTTGGTTTGATTATAAAGTTGGTTACACTTTTCATTAATAATCTAAGTTATATTCAACTGATATAGCCATGTTTTTATTAAAGTCTTTCCAAGGCAAAACATTCACACCTTTTTTTATGTATACAGAGTACTTATCATTTTCTTCTATTATACAATCTATAGTATGACCACCATAAACTTCTTGGCCTACTGAGTAGTGCATTGAGTCGTTTTTATAATCTTTACCTATACTAATCTTCCTTACTAGGCTCATCTTTTTTTATTTCAGTTATAGAACCATCGTTAATATCTATGCTAACTTTTCCATAAGTATCTTCTAGGTTGCTTTGAATTTCTTTAAGATCTTCAGATTCAATTGTAGCTGCTTGATGCAGTAATATATGCTTCTGCACTTCAATGTCACCAATCTTTAATTTGAATTGATTTAACTCACTAATTACGCCTTGTAATTTTTTTAATTCTTCTTTTTTAATTTTTTTTGCCATTTTATTATATTTAATTATTAATCTTACTTATATTAATCACCTATTTATGATTGTTTGTAAACTAGCTTAACCCTTTAAAATCGGAAGCCCTCCTCCTAAATCTGGTTTTACAGGATCTAGTATCATATCTGGATTGTCTGCCACTGAAATTAATAAACCGTTTTTCCATGTGTATATATATCGTCCAAATCCTGAAAGAACAGCATCTGCACCACTAACATTTGCGTCACTTCCAGCTGCTCCAGTTGCTCCTTGTGGGCCTGTTGCTCCTTGTGACCCAGTGTTTCCTTTTGCACCTGATGGACCAGTAGATCCCGGTGCGCCTTGTGGACCAGTAGATCCCGCCGCGCCTTGTGGGCCTTGTGGTCCAGTGCTTCCTGTATTACCTTTAGCACCAGCAGAACCGTTTGTTCCATTATTACCAGCAGGTCCTTGCGATCCTGTGTTACCTTTATCACCCTTAGCTCCTGCTGCTCCTGCTGCTCCTGCTGCTCCTGTTGCTCCTGTTGCTCCAGGATTACCATTATCTCCAGCGGCTCCAGCAACACCTGTTAAACCTCTAATACCTTGTGGCCCTTGTGATCCTGTTGAACCTTTAGAACCTGCAGGACCTGTTGCTCCAGTATTACCTTTTGGACCAGTAGGTCCAGTAGCTCCATTAACACCATTAGATCCATCGTCACCAGCTGGTCCTTGTATACCAGTTGATCCAGTGTTTCCTTTTACACCTTGTGGTCCCTGTGAACCAGTATCACCTTTATCACCTTTAGCACCATTGCTTCCATTTGTACCTGCTGATCCTGTTAAACCTTTTGGTCCCGCTGGTCCTACAGCTCCCGTTGCCCCAGTGTCACCTTTTGCGCCTGGACTTCCGTTTGAACCTGCAGACCCAGTACTACCTTTTGCTCCTGTAGGTCCTTGAATACCTTGAATACCTTGAGAGCCAGTGCTTCCTTTATCTCCAGTCCCACCTTGAGAACCAGTGTTTCCTTTTACACCTTGAGAACCTTTAATAGATCCGCCACTAATCCAGCCATCTTTTTGTGTAAATACCCAAAGCGAATCGTCTGATTGTACTATATACGCGTGACCATCTGAATTACCACTTGCTGGTAGACTTGAAGAATTAGCTACTTGTCCTTGCATTGATATACCCCATCCTGCACTACCTTGTGCACCTGTAGATCCTTGAGGACCTTGCGACCCTGTATTACCTTTTGCTCCAACGGAACCTGCTGGTCCTTGTGATCCAGTGTTTCCTTTTGCTCCAGCTGGCCCTTGTGATCCTGTATTACCCTTTGCTCCGTTTGTTCCATTGGTTCCCGCAGAACCTGTATCACCTTTTGGTCCTGTTGGACCAGTTGCACCAATATCGCCTTTAGCACCCGCGGAACCAATTGGACCAGTTGACCCAGTTGCTCCTCTAGCGCCAGTAGAGCCATTAGTACCGTTTGTACCTGCTAAACCTCTAGGTCCTTGTGGACCAGTAGAGCCAGTACTACCTTTTGACCCAGTTGGGCCTTGTGATCCAGTTGGTCCTTGCTCACCTTGAGAACCGGCAATACCTGTAGCTCCTTTTGAAGCTGCAGATGAAGAATCTTTACCAAAAGCATCTCTTATAAACGCATGCAATTCTTCTACGTCAGCTCTAACGTCCTCTAGTTGTTTTATTAAATATCTATTGGTTTGATATAAACCATCATCATTAAATACATCGCTAATATCCGTAAGAGCAGCAAGATCATCGGCTATTTCTTTCGAAACAGTAAACTCTCCATCACCACCTTTAGTAGCTCTAGCTCCAGACGATCCTTCTTTAAATAACTTTTTACCTCTTATATTTTCGTTTATACTTGCCATAATTAAATTTTATCTAGTTCTATTATTACAGAAAAAGCAACACCTCTCCAATATTTAGAGCTGGCGCTTTTTTGATACGCAATAGTAAATCTATCACCTTTCACAAAAGAAACATTATTCCCTGAAGGATTAAACTCTATGTAACTACCATCACTAGTTCCATTACTCGGAGTTAATTCCGACGATGTAGTAGTTGACAGCCCGTTTTTTGTTATTTTAAGTTGTGTAGTAAAACTACTACTCATACTTCCATACACATGTTGCATTACAACTCTTTTAAATCTACCAGTATGGGGAGCAGCCCAATGTACATAGTATTGAGCAGACGTGGTTTCTGACGTAGTATTGTAAGGTACGTAAAGATAACTAGTAGTAGATGAGTCATCTGAGAAATTTGCGTTTAAAACAACTAGGCTTTTGTCATTTACAGCTAGTAAGTCTCGAATATTAGTTTTTTTGTTACCTCCACCATTATCATCATCACAAAGAGGTACGAAAACTTGACTATAGTCTATAGATCCGTCAGTGAAACCATCTGCGTAAGCACCCATACCTGTAATATCTAAACCAACAACTGGTGTTGTTGTTCCAGATGAAACACTTAGTCCATCTAAACCAGAAGCTGTAGATGCTGTCACGTTTGTAACGGTTCCTGTAGTACTTGAAGTACCAGCTCCAATATCACTTCTAACCTGCGCTCCAGTTCTATATTGTACCACACCACTACCATTAACACATAAAAACTTATCAGGATCACCTGATGCGTTTGCTATAGAGGAGATAGACGTGGTACCTGTTATTCTAAGCCCATCAGTATCTATTCTTAAATTTCTAGCACTGCTCATGCCAACTCCATCACCAACTCTAAAATCCATTACATCTGTTGCGCTGCTTATGATACCTGTTATTTCAGAACCAGTTTCAAAACCAATAGATCCTATAGATCCACTATCTGTTTTAACGTTTAATACACTTTGGTTATTACTAGAACCTGCAACGTTTATTTTACCTGCAAAAGTTGCGTCTTGAGATGAATCTATTGTAAGAGCGGTAGTGCCACCTGTATTAACAATATAAGTATCTGCTCCACTAAATCCAAAAAGAGTATCTGAATCTCCAACGTGAGCAATATAATCTGGTACATATACTCTACTATTAAATTCTGCTGCACCTGCATCTGACGCATCTAATGTTAACATTGATATTTGTGAGCCACCATCATTTCCAATAAAAATAATGTCTTTGTCTTGTGTGCCTGCACCAATATAAAAATTATCACTCCCACCATTAAAATAGCCATAGGTATTTCCATTAGCTTTTAATCTTAAATCTAAACCACCTGCATCAAATGCTATATCTCCTCCTGCATCTAATATTATATCATCTACGGCTGCAATAGTAAAAATACCTATACTACTTTCTGTAAGTGTTGCAGCATTACTTCCATCACCTGTTATAGATAACGCACCTGTTACAGTAGCGCCTGCGCTTGTAGTTTCAAACTTTTTAGAACCATTGTGATAAAGATTAATTGCTCCACCACTTTGTGCATCTAACATAGAAGCATCACTTGGATTTCTAACTAATAAAGCACCTGTTTTTAGCACTAAACTACCTGTACCAGTGTCATCAATGTAACTATTAGAACCATCATGATATATTTGAAGGTCAGACCCTGTTCCATAAATAGATTTTACAGTATCTAAATGTATTTGATCGGTTAGTATTTTTGCCATCTATTATATATTAAATTAAAAACCGACCCCGAAGAGCCGGTTAAATATTATTGTTATTACGCTGATACTGGTTTAAGATATATTCCATAAGCTGAATCAGCAACGTTACCTTTCATTGTAATAGTAACTGTTGATTGGTCTCTAGCAACATCCGCATAGACAGTAGCATAAGTTGAAGCTTCATATAATTCAACTAATACTAATCTACCATCTGGATCTCCAGTTCCATAAAGGGTTGCCATAGTTAGAACAAATATAGTAAGACCGTTACTACCAGTGTTGTATGATCTGGTAATACCTGAAGTACTAGAATTTAAAGTAAGCTGTTTACCTTGTATGTTGACAGCAAGCATAGAGTGCTCAACAGCGCCAGCTTGTATTGTAGATGCTCCTGTTACGTTTGCACCTCCATTAAATGAAGCTGAAGTCCATACAACATCACCAGTCATGCCTATTGTTCTACCACTTGTTAGCGTAGCGGCTGATCCAGTAGTGCTTTGATTTAATGTAGGGAAGCTACAGTTTGTCAAAGTACCAGAAGCTGGAGTACCAAGTGCTGGAGTAGTTAACGTAGGAGATGTTAGCGTTTTGTTTGTCAACGTCTGAGAAGAAGCTAACTGAACAATATTGCTATTAGTTATACTTGATATCTTAGTAGATGTCGCCGCATTACCTGTCGTACTTTGATTAAAAGTTGGAAAAGTAATGTTTGAAGTATCTCCAATAGTAGGAGACGTTAAAGTCTTATTAGTTAAAGTTTGAGAAGAAGTTAACTGAACTATATTACTGTTTGTAATAGAAGATATCTTAGTTGAAGTAGCTGCGTTACCTGTAGTGGATTGATTCCATGTTGGAACTGATCCAGTTAAACCTGAATAAGCTACAGCTGATGCTGTGGCTGCATTACCTGTACAAGATGCAGATGAACCTGACGCGTTACCACTTAAATTTGCGACTACCGTACCTTTTACAGCTATAGCGCCTGTGCTTCCTGGTTCACTTGTTGCAAGACCAACTTGAAACAATGGAGTAGTAATTCCAGAACTAGCATCGTAAAACATAGTTGGAAACTTATCAGCTGAAGAAACAACTGCTTTACCATACCAACCAATATCAACTGAATTAGCTGTATTGTCTTTAGCGTACTTCATCATGTTGTCACCTATAGCGACAGTAGTTGAATCTACAGTGGTAGTTGTACCATTAACAGTTAAATCGCCAGAAACAGTTAAGTTATCACCAATAGTAACTTCTGAAGTACCGTGACCAATTGTTACGGTATCACCATCACCACCTACACCTATTGTTATAGCTGTACCATCAGCTTCAATAGCATCTAAATTTATAGTACCAACGTTTGTTATGTTACCATCTGAAGCATCGAAGCTACCAGCTGATATTGCACTACCACCTACGTCTATAGCTCCAAAGCCAGATGTTATAGAACCAGAGTTTAAAGCTCCAACACTTGTTGCTGAAGTAGTAACTACTGTTGATTTAAGCGTTGTACCAGTCAAAGTAGTAGCCGCAGCTGCTACTGTGATAGCTGCAGAACCATCAAAGTTCACACCATTAATTGCTCTTGCTGTGCCTAACGTACCTGCAGAACCTGTGGTGTTTTGATTAAAGGTTGGAAAAGTAATATTAGATGTGTCACCAATAGTAGGTGAAGTTAAAGTTTTATTTGTTAATGTTTGCGATGAAGTAAGTTGAACAATATTACTGTTTGTAATACTAGAAATTTTTGTTGCTGTCGCAGCGTTGCCAGTACAAGATCCAGAAGATCCAGTCACGTTACCAGTTACGTTACCAGTTAAAGGACCAGCAAAAGCATCTGAAGTTACAGTACCATCAAAGAAAGCATCTTTAAACTGTACGCTAGAAGTACCAAGAGATATATTATTTGTTGTAGCTGGTTTAAGCACGCCAGTCCCAAGTGTTATACCGCCTTGACCATCGTTATTACTTATAAGTCTTACTTCGTTAGCAGCAGAAAAATCTATTCTAGCGTCATTCGCTGCTCTACCAACTAATAAACCAGTATTGTATATGCTTGTTATAGCTGTTTGACCAGGCGTTATTTCAATATCGTTAGCGTTTATAGTTATACCTGTTCCAGATCCTACGTTTAAAGTTACGTCTCCAGAAGCACCCCCACCAGTAAGACCGGCTCCAGCAGTTACAGCTGTTATATCACCAGTCGCTGTACCAGTTCCTAAAGTAACAAAGTTACTTCCATCATGGTATTTTAATTTAGCGTCTCCAGTGTCTACGTAAATAGCACCTACTAATGCGGTTGGTGCGGTTCCGCTTGCAAACACTCTTGCATTTTGAAGGACGTTGTCGTTGATATTTAAATCAACTAAATATTTTAATGCCATTTTTTAAGTTTTGTTAGTTATTGTTAGTTTAAGTATGCTTTACCAGAGTTAGCGCTGGTAAGATTAATTGTTAATTTATTGTCGTTATTATATGTAACATCACCTATTACGGTTGTGTCTGTTGTTGTTACTATTGTAACACTTGGTTTTTTACCTAAGTTATGTGTTATAACCCATTCAGTAGCTGCATTTGTTTGTGTGTGTACAAAAGACAAATCACCTTTTTTACTAGTCATTACGTAAAATTGCTCGTAAACAATATTACCATTACCACCAGTATTAAACAAAGCTAGTGTATAAAAATTATTGTCACTAGCTAGCGCTGTTGCTGAGTCTAAAGTATAAGCTCCAAAAATATTTGGATTATCTATATCTGTTATAGTAATTTCTTGGCCAACCATGTTTAATAAAATGTTTTCAGCAGTGTTAGATTCACCAAAAGCAAATTTACTTACTATAATACTATTTATTGATGTAAACGGTTTTGTTCCATCGGTTTGACCAGCTATACTTATATTACCAGCTAAATTAGCCCCTCTATTATATCTGTAGCATATTTGAGGCTGTCCAGACATGTTAAATTTACTTATAGCTTTACCTATAGAAGAAATTTGATAGTTTTTTGTAGCACCACCATTATCTGATCCTAACAGTATATCTGTTTTATCTATGCTTCCATCTAAAGGATATTGATTTAATCTAGCCATTATTTAGATATTTTCTTAAATTTCTCTGCTCCACGTGAACCAAAATAAGCTACGTATACAGTTATTAATAACGATTTTAATAAGTCAACCCAACCAGAGTCAACTTCAAATGATTCACCTAAGCTATCTGAAAATATTAACAATACCATCGATACTGTTAAAAATATAAGCGTAAGCGGGCGCGTGTTTTTACTTAACCATGAATCACTCTTCATATCGCTAGCCCATCGTTTTGAGATTTCTTGCATTTCAACCATATCTTGCTCTAATAGTTTCATTGCTTTTTCTTTGTCTTCAGCAGGCATTGCTTCGTCTTTAGATATAAGATTTTTTACAACACCAAATAAACCATTATCAGGTAGTATGTCACCCACGGTTCCTAATATACCTGGAGCAGCTTTTGATAAAAACTGTCCGACCTTTGTTTCACTAAATTTTTTCTTAGACATAATATATATGTATTAACATTTCCATCTTGCTCTAGCGGCTTTACCTCTTTCACCGGTCCAACCTTTTGATCTTGCACAAAAAGACTTTCTACGTCCAGCAGCTTTGCTACCGGCTTTAACTTTACCTGTTACAGCTGTTTTAAGTTTACTACCAGGGTTTTGTTTTCTATACGAAGCTACACCAGCAGAAGTCATACCAGCACCTTCCTCAGGTTTTCTAAAATGTCTATCTTTCCCTTTTGTTCTTTTATTAGATTGTTTTACAGGTGATGACGAAGCAGTATCTTTATCTTTATCTTTATCTTTAACGCTAGTAGGAAAAGGTAATGGACCACCGTCATTAGAAATATCTAAAAATTTCTTTTTTTGTTCTGATGGAGATTCTTGTCCTCCAGCAGCTGCCGTAGTTGAAAGCAAGCTTGCAGCTACTCCTGCTGTGCCTTTTAATAAATTAGAACCTATATCTAAAGCTGTTTTTAATTTACTTGTTATTGGACTAGCTTTTGTCTCAACAACATAATCAGCATCACCAAAGTCATAGTCTTTACCTGGCTTCATGTTTTTAGTTACACCATTACTACCTACACCTTTAACAGGAAAATCAACACCCTTCATAGTAATTTTATTACTAGGTATTATATTAACGTCATTATCTACGTCTGGACTATTAGATTTATATCCAGTTGTAGATATTGCTGATTTTATACTAGAGTTTGGTAGTTTAAATCCCATAATTATTTAGATCCAAATCCACCCATTTTGTAAGATGGTTTAGTTACATTTACAGTCATATTTATTGGAGATTGTTTTTGCTTAAAAGCACTTTTTTTCCTAGTTTCTGAATCTGTTTTCTTGTTGTATTGTCTTTTAAGTTTGTCGTATTTTTTTCTAGAAATACCATCTTCAGTTTCAGTAAACTTATCGTCATCTCCAAATTGACTTTGCGCAGCGGCTAATTGTTCTGCTAGCTGCTCTGCTTGTCTATTGTCTCTGTCTCTTCTTTTTTGACTTTTACCTGCTAAACCAAAATCTCCATATTCGCTAGTGTCGTAGTTTCTATTATCTGCTAAACCTCTACTTCTTGAACTTAAGTGTTGACCTTGGTTAAAAACTTTAACTTTGCCTGATGATATATAATTATCACTAACAGTTTGTGTAGCTTGCTTTTTTATATCGCTTAACTCAAACTTTTCGCCGGCGTCTTTTTTTGCTGCAATCAAACGAGCAGTCTCAGCAGCTAAAGCATCGTTTAAGTCTTTTTTACCACCACCTGTTTTTGGGTTAAACTTATACGTTTTTTGTCCAGTAAATAAGTTTGTTGTTCCAGTAGAAGCTTGACCTATATTAACACCGTCCATATTACCAAGTAATTCACCTGACAATATTTTCATGTAAGCACTATCTGGATCGTGAGATTGACCTCTTCTAGTAGCTTGTCTGAAATCTTTATTAGCTCTTCTTATAAGGTCTTCTTGTCTTCTTCTAAATATATCAGCAGTTCTAGTGTTTCTCCTCATTTCTCTAGGAGTTAACATATTTCCACTAGTTTCAGGCTCATCCATTGTTAAAGAGTAGTTTTCTTCATCTTTAACATCTTCACCATCAGGGCATTGACCATATTGATCATTACACGGTTTTAAACATGGGTTATCTATACAAGTTTGTTCCCAATTTGGATCTTGACCTCCATCAGGATTATACTCTGTTTCAATTATTTTACCATCTCCACCTTGTTGAAGTCCACTTAAATTTACACTACCATCATCATTTCTAGTTTGATTCACATCACCAGCGTCAAATCTAGCTTCAACTATACTGTCATCGTTTTGTTGTATAGGAGAATCTTTTTTAGACTGCAAATTTGTTAGCTGCGGTTGTATTCTTGTTGTTGATCTAAGACTCATGTTAGATCTTTTCATTTTAAATGCCATAGTTTTGTTTTTATTCTTCTACTTGTATTACTTCTTCTTCTTCTTCTTCTGGGGCTGGATCCTCTTGATTTTTCTCTTTTTCTGCCACACAAGCTGAATATTCTTCAAATTGATCTAATTTATCAAATTGCTCATCACAAGTTTTAGGAGTTGGGTTTCCACCTCCTTTTCCAATTTTAAAAGGATCAAACCCAGAACCACCTTCCTTAAGACCCTCTCCTGCCCCAACAGCGTAAGCGTCTTCTGGGCTTGTAAACTTATTAGCAGCAACCCCAGCACCATAAACAAGAGAATTGCTTATTTTAAAAGGACTAGATTTTTCCCCGCTTAGTTTAACTTGTTTTAATTTTAATTTGAATGCCATAATTTATGCGTTTTTTATTGAGCCATAAGCTCTTTCTTTTGCTCCTTTTTCCCAAGGAAACCTATTGTCACCTTCTTGAAGCCATTTTCCACTATATAGTATTTTACCGTTTTTTCTAGGATAGTTTTTTCCATCATACTTTACATTACTATCAGTATAACCTAATTTACCTGACTCCATGTCTTTTTGATGTTCTATCTCTTCTTTAACAGCGTGTTTTTGTACTGCTGGAGAAACATCTTTACTTACAAATATAGTACCATCTTTATTAGCTTCAGCTATAATGCCTTTGTCTAGTTTTTTCTCCATTACAGGATAATCTTTCTTTTGCTTAAAAGGGCTACTATGTTGTATGTATGCCATTTTATTTCCCGCCTTCTTTATTTCCTCCACCTGAACCGTCTACTGGAGACTTAGGTGAATTGTTAAATAAATAAGATTCAGGCTTTGTTTGTATTGGCATATTACCAGCAGCAGTAGTTATTACTCCTTCAGATGCTTTTACATAGCTATTACTAGTCTCACCAGTAAAGCTACCTGCTTTTGCTCTTGCTGTTATAGGCATTGATGTTGTTCCTTTTGTTCCCATTTTATGTATTTTTTACTTTTTATCTATTTGTTTTTGAAATCTTTTAGCAACTCTATCATATTTTCTTCCTGCTTTCTTTACATTTTTTATTGTTCTTGTTCTTGAGTTATTAGCTACAGTTGCAGTACCATCATTATTAAGAGTAACGCTTCTTCTTTTTTTCTTACCTCTAGGATCTTTTGTAGAGTTTTTTTCTTTTATTTTAGAAACAGTTTTACCACGTTCATGATTAGTTTCTATTACAGTAACGTTTTTTCTTTTTTTATTACCTACAGGATCTTTTGACGAGCTATTTTCTTTTACTGTAGTTACAGACGTTACTTTACCATCATTTTGTTTTACTGGTGTTTTTTTTTAAGCTTACTCATTTGTTTATTTGGTGACTCTCTTCTTTTTCCCACTTTAGACATTACCTCACCAACTCCAGTTTTCCCTGTTTCGTCTTTTTTTGCTTGTCTCTTTTGTTTTCTAGCTTTTTGTCTATCTTGTTTCTGAGCTTTTAAATCCAGTCGCGCAGCTTGATCTTCGTATGCTGCAGCTTTTCTATTGTTTTTACTAGATTGTTTTGTTCGCTGTGCAGCTTCTAATCTATTTTTAGATTCTTCACTTGATTCTCCACCATAAGCATTTTGTTTAGCTGGAGATGATTTTTGATCTTTTCCTTTTAACTTTGTAGTAGTTCCATCAAAATTGTTCATATCATACCCTTTTTTGTCTGCTTTTTTCTGAGCTCTAGGTACTTTACGTGACATCTTATTATTAGCTCTTTTCTCTAATCTTGCTATTTTTTTATCGTTGCCTTTTGCTTTTTCAATTTTTGTAGTAAATTTATCTTCAATTTGCTTGCTTTTTTCAAAAGCAGCAGTTTCACCCGCATCTTTACCTAATTGCTTAGCTGGTGAGTGTCCATGCTTTTTAGCTGGTGATGCTTTTATAGCAGCCTGTAATCCTTCAGGTAACATACTTTGTTTACCTATTAGTTGTTTCATTAATGGGGATTTACCCATCATCTTGAATGGTGTTTTGTTGTAAGCCATTGTTTTATGTTAATTAAGTTAGTTTATTTTTGTTCTAAGTTTTTCGTTTGATTTTCCTTGATTTATAACTTTAGAAGTATTTTTCTTCTTAAATCTGTTATCACTATGGTGTTGGTGTGTAGACTTAAACATATCTTTTACGCCAGAAGTAAATCTGCTTATATCTTTTGCAATATTTTTCCCAAACTTGTTTCTACCTTCTGGTGTCATTGTGTTTTCTCTAAAATTTTTGACACCTGCATTTATAGCTCCAATTACACCATGTCCTTTTCCTAACCTAGCATCACTTCCAATTAAGTCTTTTCCTCTAGATTTTGCTATTTTATCTCTTACTGCGTCTCTTTTTGCGTTGTTTTGAGCAGTTGTTTGTTTCATTGGTGATGCACCTAATTTTTTTGGTCCGCATCCCTTGTAGCCTTTGTATGCCATGATTATCTTGTTTTGTCTTTGATCATATCGTCAATAGCCTTATTATAGACTTTGTCCGTATATGTCTTATTGTTATAAAACTTGCTTCGCTCGCTAGTAGGTAAATCCTCCTCGGCGAGCAATATTCTGTAAATTCTTGAGATTAGCTGTCTACATCTGAAAGAAGTCTTGTAAACGCTGTATTTAATTGAAGTGCGGTTTCGGTGACGCCAAACATCGATCCAGCCATCTTTACGAAGGCGTTCCCATCTTGCTTTGTCCCAGGAGTATGTATATACACCTTCTATAAAATCATTACGTGTAAAATGAGTTTTGCAATCTAAATAGATCAAAAGTTCTAAATCTGCATCTTTTATATTATAAGTTTTACAGGCCCATTTTCTAACAAGCCTGTAATACTTAAATAAATTCATTTCACGTAGATCAGACGCGCCTAGTCTCATTCAACTAAAACAACATCACCTAAGTTAATAACAGTATATACTTTTTCTTTATAAGAAATACCGTGACCTGCGTGTTTGTCATAAAAAATAATATCATCTTTTTTAACACCTTGTACTTTATCACCAACTGTTATTACTTTAGCTTTTTTATATCTAACCTCTGTATCTGTTCTATCTGCGATAATAAGACCACCAACCTCTCTTGGTTCTTCTTTTATCTTTTCTATTACTATATAGTAGTTTATTGCTTTCATTATTCTCTGACGTTTGAAATTACACAATCAGCAGACATAATGGTTTTAGCAACACTAACTGCATACTTTAGCGCTGATTTAGTTACAAGAAGAGGATCTACAATACCTTCCGTTGTCATATGTTTAGTACAACCACATGTTACATCTATACCTTCTCCTTCTTTCCAACTTTCTGCCCAAGACACTCTCTCCATCATATTAGCGTTTTCTAACACTTTTTCAAACGGAGCTTGTATTGCGTTAAGTAATATTAACTCTCCAGCACCACCGTTGTTTTCAACTATATTAGCAGCGTTGAGTAAAGCTATACCGCCACCTGGAACAACACCTTCTTCAATAGCTGCTTTTGTAGCATATAGAGCATCTTCCACTCTGTCCATTTTTTCTTTGCGTTCCACTTGAGAATAAGCACCTACTTTAATTATACCAACTAAACCTGATAACATGGCTAGTCTTTTTTGATGAAGACTTTTCCAATACTTATCTTTAGTTTCTTTTATCTTTTTTTCTACAGATTTAATCCTATCTTTTAATATTTTAGGATCTTTATCTACAGTAAGTATTGTAGATCTTTTATCTGTAACTGATTTCTTAGCTCTACCTAATACATCTGGGCTAATCATGTCCATATCATCACCAAGTTCTTCACTTATTACTTTAGCACCTGTCATTAGCGCTATATCCTCTAGTGTATCTCTCTTAGATGGCCCAAACCCTGGTAAATCTATAATATTAACCTTTATATTGCCTTTTACCTTGTTCATTAACAAAGTAGCAAACGGTTGTTGCTCTAGTTCAGCTATAATAAGCAGCGATTTACCACCTTTTATTATATATTCCAATATTGTCTGTATTTTACGCACGTTTTCTACAGGAGAATCAACGATTAACACGTACGGATCTTCTAATACTGACTTATGGTTGTCTTTATCTGTTAATAGATGAGGAGATTTTATTTTACAGCCGTGAAGCTCAACCCCATCAACAATTTCGATGTGTGTTTGTTCATCTTCTGAACCTTCCATCAAAACTACGCCGTTTTTACCTACTTTTTCGTAAGCTTCAGCTATTAAGTTGCCCAGCGTTTCATCATTATTACATGAAATTTTAGCTACATGCTTAATTAACCTGTCATCTGCTGGTATTGTTATTTTTTCTAAGTATTCTAAAACTCTTTCTGTAGAATAATCTATACCTTTTTTGATATTTCTTAAACTTTCCCAGCCTTCGTACTCGTGAAAACTGCTTAAAATAGAATGAGCAAGGATGGTAGCTGTTGTTGTACCATCACCTGCTTCTTCTACTGTTTTTGAGGCAGCTTCTTTTACCAAAGTTGCACCAATGTTCTCGACCGGGTCCATTAAGACTACGCTTTCCGCAACGGTTACACCATCTTTTGTTATCACCGGTCGACCCATGGTATCTTCATAGATCACACATTTTCCAGATGCGCCAAGAGTTGAGCCTACGGCTCTTGCTAACTTGTCTACACCCTTCATTATTTTGGATTTAGCCTTCTTATTGAAAGTTAACTCCTTTACTATATTACTAGCATTGTTATAATTCATTATATTGTATTTAATTAGATTATATTAGTATGGTCTATTTGAATGTTTTTACTACTGTAGGTCCTTTTAAGTAATCTACCTTCCTTTTGTAGTGTTCGACAGATCCGTCAATAGCTTGTTCAGCTCCTTCTACGGTCTCTCGTCTCGTTACATCATGCCAAACGTTTTTATCTTTAACGTCTAGGTATTCTGATTGATAATATCCACTTGGTAATTGGGTTATTCTCCAGTTCTTTTTATCTGAGAGATTTTTCCAAAGGTTAATGGTTTCTTCTGTAATTTGCGGTTGACTAAACTGCGTGCTAGTCTGGTAATGAAATAGTGTCATTGGTTTTGGTTTTAATGTTTAATAAAAAAATAGAAGTAAGGCGCCGATTAAGACGCCTTAAATCTAAAGGTTTTTGTGATTAGCTCACGATAATGTTTGAAACGGTTTGATTAGCTAAAGTTACTGAATTCAATGTTGAATCTGTAAGTAACGTTTTAACTGAATTTTGAAACGCGATTAAAGAAGCGAAATTCGCAACTGCTGCATAGGTAATAGTAACTGTCGCATCGTTAACACCTAGCACTAAAGCTGTGCCATTGTGAGTTGCTTGAGATGATTGTACCATTGCGTCTGTTAAGACTAATCTGTGATTGTAAAATGTAGCTCCCCCAACGTTAACTGGGATAACTAGTTCTTTGTAACATGCCATAATTAATTGTTTTTGTTTGTCCTTTCGGACGTTAGTGTTTGTTTTTAGGTATTCGGTTAATTAAGTAGCATACCTACTGCCACTTTCTTTTTTAGTTCCTTGTCCGTCATTTCCTCTATTAGTAGAAGGGGTTTCATATCTTTGATCCTTATGATCATAATCCTTACCCTGTGACGCTCTGGGATTTTTCCTAGCCATACGTTGAGCATGTGCTTTCTTAGCTCTTCTAGCAGGTGTTTTAGCAAACGCTAGATCACGTGCTGCTTTGTCTCTTCGTGCTTGAGCTGATAATTTTTGTCCCATAGGATATATAGTTACATAATAAAGTGATAATTTAAAAAGGGACAATAGCCTCTTACTTATATACCTTATAAGGCTAGTGTCATAAAAAAAACTTGTTAAAAATTTTGAGAGTTTGTGTTGCCCCTACCCCTCACGAGCCCACGTCTTTATGGGAACTCAATCCTCACAACCCAGCCCCACGTGTATAATCGTTTATCATAGACATACCCCAACATAATGTATAGCATTATCCTCATCTTACACATGCTGTTACTTATTTTTACATAGACTATTGACATATTGCTCGCCATGTCTACATACATACACACATAGCATTCGCTTCGCTGTTAGTACATAAATACTATCTGAGCTATCTCGTATTACCTATGTATACACAATGTATAGCATCTCCCTCCCACCTGCCTCCACTCGTATGACATCTTGTCACTGACATATATGACTGATTGTCATGACATTATAACATATGACAGACTGTCACGACTATGACACATTGACATCTCGACCAATACTATTATATTAATTTCTACTATTAAACAATTACACTACTTTTACAATATTAATACGACTATAAACAGATAATATAAATGAACTATAAAACTATATATATTATCAAACTATCAACTAACAAATATCAAATCAAAAAAACTATTAATATTCTAACTAATAATCATTATAATATTAAATCTTTAAACAATAAAATAATTATATTATCTCAATACAAAACTAATAATATAACTAAATTATTAAACTTCAATAACATAATCTATAAAATAATATCTTAATAATACAAATATGAAATTAACATACTCAAAACTTCAATCAATACTTCCAAATCACGAAATTCATT
>Ga0209634_1000205_pt1 | contig 47197 bp, 36 predicted proteins | sample LinPmetageLP40_FD_184043 | JGI IMG/M metagenome (GOLD analysis project Ga0209634, IMG submission 184043) | Marine viral communities from the Pacific Ocean - LP-40 (SPAdes) (version 2) | ecosystem: Environmental > Aquatic > Marine > Oceanic | place: Pacific Ocean | collected 2010-08-26
ATCTATAGACTCTAAGTTATTAGACTGTTTAAACCATGCAAAAGGAACTAGAGGTTCAGGTTCTAACGGTTCAGGTTCTAACTCCGGCTCTGGTTCTGGTTCAGGTTCTGGTTCAGGTTCAGGTTCAGGTTCTAATTCTGGTTCGGGCTCTATGAGTTCTGGTTCTGGTTCTGGTTCTGGTTCTAACTCTAAAGGTTCTGGTTCTAATTCTAATTCCAATTCTAAAGGTTCTGGTTCTAAAGGTTCTGGTTCTAAAGGTTCTGGTTCTAAAGGTTCTGGCTCTAAGGGTTCGGGTTCTAAGGGTTCAGGTTCAAATTCTGGTTCTAGTTCTAATATATTATATTCAGGCTCAGGTTCATTCTCAGGCTCTGGTTCTGGTTCAGGAGTGGGATCCATATGTAAATATTCAGGTTCAATATTCTCTGGTTCTAATTCTGGTTCAGACCAAGGTATATATTCATACAATGCTTTAATAAAATGTGCAGATTTTGCTACATTATAGATTCTAAATTGTTCTATGTAACTAGTATTTACGTCACCACTGCCATATTTACCTATAAGTCCGTTACCTTGTATATCTTTTATTGTACTTGATATTCTAGGATTGTATATTGGTTGATATTCAGTTATTCTATGTCCATTTATATATAATATAAGTTTAGTATCTGTATTATTTTCAGAAGGTGTAGTTGCATTGGGATGTACTTGATATACAAAAGCATAATGATTATAATCATTATCTATAAATGGGGATATATTAATACTACTTGATAAATTATATGGATAAGCGTCTGTTGTATCATAGTAATACTCAATAACCGAACCAGATAAAAATATATCAGACATATTTTTCTCAAAAAATAATTCGATTCCGTATTTTTGGTTTGTTAAATCACCTAATGTAAACAAAGAATGACTGTTGAATGTAGAATCTGTGTTAAACTTATACCAAAAAGAAACTGTTAATCCCCCAGTTATATAAGAACTTATATCTGTAAATTCTAAAGTATTTGTATTATCTCTTATAATTTTATGAGCCTTAAAAAATTTACCATTTACTAAATTTAATTTAGTAGAATCTACAATATTATTAGTATTATTTCCAAAATCTAAAAATAATACTAGATCATCATTCAACATAGTATATGGTTCTAATTCATATTCTATAGGTTCAAACTCAGGTTCAGGTTCTATTACTATAGATTCTGGTTCTATAGGTTCTGGTTCAGGTTCAGGTTCTGGTTCTGGTTCATGTCCCGGTTCTGATTCAGGTTCTAATGGTTCTAATGGTTCTGGTTCTATAAGTTCTGGTTCAATAGGTTCGGGTTCTATAGGTTCTAATTCTAATTCTATTTCAGCTTCAAGTTCTAGTTCAGTTTCTAATTCAATTGGTTCGGGTTCTGGTTCTGGTTCATGAATTGTAGGTAAGTATCTTAAATTATATAATTCAATAAGTTGCGAATCCGATACATGTTTATTAAGTATCATAATAGAACCAAAATATCCTATAAAATGATTACTATTATTATTTGCAAATTTATTTCCAAAATATATAGTTGGATTAGAAGTATTACCCCATATTTTATTATATAATGGTGTACTGTCTAAATATTTAGTTTTATTTATATAAAATTGGGTATTATATTGACCTAAATTACCAAATAATTTAAATGTTAATGTTACCATAAACCAATTATTAATATAAATATTTTCATCAATATCCGACAAATTAATTGTTTGAGACCAATCTGTCGCACCGAAAAAAACTATATTTAAATATGATATATTATTTATTTTATTTAGGTATATTGCAAACCCATTGGTAGGCTCAGTAACTAAAGGATATGCATTATAAATAATATAAGATGGTGTATTGTCCAAATTAGCAATGTCATTAGAATCGATATATAACCATAAATTATAAGTAAATTCATTATTGTTAAATATGGCGAATATGTCATTTGGTGTAAAATCTAACCACTGTCCTGAACTTAGTTTAATACTATTATTCCCAAGATATCTGATTTGTACACCACTATTACTTATTGTATTGTTATCATATTTTACTAAATATTGTTTATTATTATAAATAGATAAATCTCTAAAAGACAACGAATTCATACCTAGATAAGAAACATTATAGTTAATGTGCTGAACATCAATAATATTTACGAAAATGAAATTTTCCCATAAGATGTTAGTTAATTCCAAATTAAAATAAATAGGTTCTGGTTCTACTTCAGTTAAAAGTATTGGTAGAGGTTCTGGTTCTGGTTCAGGTTCTAATTCAGGTTCTGGTTCTGGTTCTGGCTCAAGTTCAGGTTCTGGTTCAGGTTCTGGTTCTATAGGTTCGGGTTCTGGTTCGTATTCTGGTTCTAATTCAATAACATAATCAGAAAAATCTTTTTTTGAAAAATCCAAATAATCAAAATTAAATGGAATACCCTTTCCATTTGATAAACCTACGGTAAAGTTATTTATATTACAATCTAAATAATAAATTTCTATTATTCCTCGATATTTATAAAAGGATTTATTTAGATATAAATGTATTTGTACCGAACCTTTATTAAAAGTTTGGGGTTGATAAATATTGTTAAATGTAATTACTAATCTATGAATAGTATTAAGGTATTCAATCTGATAACTTATATTGGTGTTGTTGTTAATAATTAGTTCTCTGTATAAAAAACTTATTCTCGTTTTATCTAAATGAGTGTTTAATATATATAATATAGAATCTTGTGTATCACTTCCAAATGTTATGGAACCATTTTTATGGATTACGACTCTATCATATAGTTTATCGTAAATTTTGAAATAATCATTTAATAAAATAGTATAATTATTTACTAAATTAATAATGTTACTTGTAATAGTAGGAAATGCAGATATTGTTTCTATGAAATATTCATATTCTTCTAAATTATCATTTGGTTTAAATTTTAGCACTCTATTTTGTAAATCAAAATTTGTAAAGAATTCGGTTGGAATGGTATTTTTTGTTAGTCTATTCCAATTATCATACAATCTGAATCTATATAAATTACCATGATAATTAATTGAATTATCGTGTACCATTTTATAAGGTATTAAAAAACCATAAATATTATTAGCAAACCCTGACGAAAAAGTTAATTTATTATCATTAATATTTGGTATTTGCAATATATTATCATTATTATTGTTATTGACACCAAAACGTATAATTTTATTATACGATTGATTAAACAAATTAATTTCGGGGATTAAATATATAAATTCGTTACTTTTTTCAATAAATGAATCAAATAATCCTAAACCCTCCTTATATTTAATGATATCTGTATCTAAAATTCTTTTCGATATATCTATATAATTTGGTTTATCATTAGGCTCCAATAAATTAATGTTTAAAATAATTTTATATATAAAAGGTATTAGATATAATCTGAAATTTTCTATTATAAGTGGTTCAGGTTCAGGTATCATAGTCTCTGATTCCATTATTTCAAATAAAGGTTCTGGTTCTAATATAGAAATTTCATCAATTATAAATTCTTCTGGTTCAGGTTCGGGTTCAGGTTCATGTTCGAGTTCTGGTTCTAAATATACTAAATCTGTTTGGATGATGGGTTCTGGTTCTATTGGTTCTGGTTCTGCTAAATATCCCGGTGATGGGTCTATTGATACCAATATATTATCAGTATTATAATATGCTAAAGATAATCTAGGTGGTAATAAATTAGAGTCTAATGGTGATTTATTTTTTAAACCATAAATTTGGTTATGTTGAATAATAATATTATTAGGATTTTGAATGGATGATAAAGACCAGTATAATTTTTCTCTTATAGTGTGAATATCACCATGCCATAAAGACCAATTATTATAGATACCTTTTTCTGTATTAAAAAATACATTTTCGATTGTATTAGAAGTATATGTAATATCAATATTAGATAAATTAGATTCTAATATAGCTAATAAATCTTTTAAAGTTACACTTGTATTTAGATTAGTATTAGTATTATTATTATTAGTATTAGTATTACTAGATATGATATTATTCTCCCTATTAGGTAATACTTGTATATGTTCATTGTTTGGTTTATTAATAACTCTATTAAATAAATATTGATAATTTTTTTCTATAACAATATTCGATAAATACATATTAATGTCTTTAGCATATCTAGTACGTTGAAATCCCCATAATAAGGTATTAGCAAAATATGTAATATATTCTATATCACCATATGATGGACTACCTAAAGTATTCATATACAAACCTTCATTAGTAGTATTAATAATTACTTCTCCCAAACCATACTTATATGTAAGTAATACTATATTATTAATATCAAGACCATCATCATAATAAGCCCATTGCTTAATTACATTTTTAACTTTACTACTCCAAATATCAGATGGATTTATATTTATTGATGTCATAGCAGGAACACTTGGATATCCAATAATATCATCATTTACATTTATATCATTAGATTCAGTTATCCTTTTGGAGGTGATAAAACCATTATTTTTAATAGTATATGGTAAATTGTTCCAATCAAAAGACTTTTCTTGATATACAACATCCCCAGGCGTTTCTAGTTTAACACCTACATTTAGAGTCCATCCAGCTAATCTATAAAAAAATACTCCACCGGTTTCCACATATGTTTCAATAATTGTTTTATTATTTTGATATAACACCCAAGTATTATTAGAATTTTTTCCAGCAGGACATGCTGTAAAAATTAAATCGTATTTATTTAAATAGACTGAAGAATAATTTGATGAATTAAGTGGTGGAAATCCGTTATTTAAATCATAACTTTCAAATGTCCAACAATTATCACCTAAATTATTAGTTTTTTTAAAAATATGAGATAAAATAGTGTCAAAAAATCCATTGGGTATATCATAAGTATTGACTGAATTAACATTTAAACCTCTATTAGATGTATTCCAGTCATTACCATCACTAGAATGATATAAATATAGTATTTCTAATTTTTTAGAATTACCTTTATCTGATACAATAGGTTCTGGTTCTGGTTCTAATTCTAAAGGTTCAGGTTCAATAGGTTCTGGTTCTAATGGCTCTGGTATAATTGGTTCTGGTTCTGCATCGGCGGTATTATAATTATAAATATCTTCTATTTCATTATTTTTTAAAATTCTACTATATAATTTAATTTCATTAATACCTCCTATATATTTTATCGTATTATCGAATTCATTATTGTTATTAATGTTAGTATCATATGAACCAAAAGTTAAATAACCATCATTTCTACAATCTAATTCAATATTAGAGTGTGTATACTCTATTTTTCTATAATAAATTGGTTCTTGATTAATGGTTAATTTGTACAAAATACCGCTGTCATTCTTATTAACTAAAATACTTGAAGATGGGTAAATTTCTAAAGTATATGACTTATTTTTTTCTAAAACAAATAATTCAAGTAAAGAGGTATTAGAATTATTAATAGATGTCCAAATTGATGTATTATTATTTTCCGTAGTAGAAAGAGTAAATTTTTTTCGACAAATTAGTGTATTATTATTTATAAGGTCGACATTAACAACTATATTTGTTATTGAATTGTAGATTTGTAGCTCAATATTACTTAAAGTATGTTTAGTTGTATAATTTAGATTAAATGATAATTTATTTGTTAAAAATATGGTCTCAACTAAATTAGTAACACTAGTATTTGTAATAGATATAATATTTTTAGGATAAAATTTATTCAAAAATGACCAATTATTTATCCATAATGAAGATTGAAATGCTCCAGTATTTAAATCAGATTTTAACTGTACTATTTCACTATAATTATCATAATTACTTATATATATATTTGGGTTATTTAAATTTACACTAACTTGAATTGTAGACCAAATATTATCTACATTTTTTCTAATAATATTACTAAATAAGTAAAAAATAGAATTACTTATATTTAAATTACTTTCAGATGTATTATCAGTTAGAATTATACCATCAGTATTTGAAGTGTTTGAATATAGTATATGATTGTTCAATTGTAATCCACCATTATTTTTTATATTTATAATAGAATTATTGTTTTGGAAATTTATTAAAGTTGAATCACTTAAAATTGGTGTACAATTATCTATTAAATAAGCGAATTTATTTAATTTTAACTTCACTGATAGTATAGCACCTGTACCATTACCTAAAATTGTGGCAGTTGTATCATTATTATAACCACTACCTATATTTGTAACTATTATATTTGTTATAGAACCATTAATTATAGTTACGCTAGCTGTAGCATTAGACCCAGCTCCTATTATTGATACAGCCGCAGTTGTATAATTACTTCCACCATTAACAATTTCAATAGTATCTATATGTTTAGAGTAATTATTATCGTTTTTATTGATAGATAATAAATTATTAGAACCATAATTGTAATTTTTAAATTCAAATGATATATTATTGAACAATGATGAACATTTAGATAGTACTATACTTCCACCATCTATTGTAAATCCATTAAGATTACTATAAAATACCTCCACATATTCTATTATATTCCTAGTTAAATGACTTTGTAGATTTTTTAATACTAATCCGTTATTGCAATTAGAAATTTTAACATATTTAATTTTATGATTAGTACTAGTGTTTTCGTTTACTTCGATATATCCCCATATATTATTTAGATATAATGTATCAAAACATATGGGATTATTTTCACTACCTAACGCATCTATTCCACCATTTGAAGTTATAATCATATTAACATCTTTCTCTAAATATATATGTGTACCAGGATGAATAGTTAATGTTACATCTATATTTACGCTATTTTTTATAATATATTTATAATTTGATGTCCATATATTATTAGAATTATTAATAGAAGTTATTTCTTTTATAAAACTATTAGAAAAATTGTAAGGTATTTCAGCTGGTATCGTAGTAGTAATATAAGTGTCATATCGAAGAGGATAATTTATACTATCTATAAATAACTCCCAACTATTAATTCTATTACTACCGTCATAACTTAAATTAATATTATACCATTTATTAGATAGTGATAGATTATCAGTATATAAATTATATTTTCTTTTATTCGCAAATAATGACAAATTAATATAATTATTAGATTGTACGTCACTTTCTAATTGTGCATCTATTAAATTAGGTGATAGAACACTATTGATTGATAAAATTACTCCTGTTAAATATGAACCATAGGATGCATCTTGATTAAAATTATTAGATTCTAGTTTACTTAAAATAATCATTCTTTTTTCATTTTGAACTATCACAGAACCATGATTTAGATATGGGTTTATCCATAAATTAATATTGGATGCTCTATTAAACTTAAATTCAACTGGTTGTAATTTATTTATAAAACTAGTGTAATTATTAGTTTTAATAAAGGAGTTTAGAGTTGCATCACTTATATATTTATCTATATTCAAACTAATATAGTTATTTAGTTTAATATTATGAGATTTAACTTGATAATCATTTCCTAAACCTTCTGTTCCATATATAGTTAAATTATTAGTATTAGTAATATAGTCATACAATATGCTAGAATCTATTTTCCAATAATTCTCTAAATAAGTGTTAAGTGTATATTGAAATAATTGGGCATTATATATTTGGTCTATAGCATTACTTAAATTAATATTATAATCATAAAATCTAATTTCGTCTATAAAGAAAATAAAAGGTATAGATTCAAATGTATATCCTATTATTAAATCTAAATTATTAGTTATCGGATTTGATAAACTTATCCCATTAATTGATGTAGGTATAACTAATTGTGAATTATAATAGAAAGATAATTCATTATTTGAATAACTAAATATACAATGATTCCATAGTTGTAGTTTGGTATTAAAAGTGTATATCCATTCTTTATATCTATTAGAATTATCAACTATTAAAAATTTTATGAAGGACGGATTACCAAAATTATCGGGTAATACTGATATAGAATAACCAGGAAACACGGTTCCAGTATTTGTAGTTACATTAAAACGTTTTTGTAATATAAAATTATCCTTGCCCTGTATTTTACTAGCATACTTAATCCAAAAACAAATACTAAAACTAGAATCAAAATTATAATTAAATTTATTAATAGAATTATTATTAGTTTTAAGGTAGTATTTTGTTGAATCTACATATAATACATCACTGTCCGTAACTGAATCTATATTAGTTGTAATGACTAATGAATCATTCCAAGTTTTGTTAATATTATTAGTATCATAAATAGATAAATCGGTATTATTAAGAGTATTAAATGATAAATAAGTTTGTAATAAATATTCTAAATATGATATTGGTTCTGATTCGGGTTCAGGTTCAAATTCAGGTTCTGGTTCAACATTAAATATTTCATCTATAATAAAAATTTTTAAATTATCAATATACCAAATAATATTATCAGAATTATGTGTTATATATGCACCAATATGTAAATTTGATATATATTTTCCAATATATCCTGTAGGTGCATAAATACTATATATTATATCAATATTAAATGATATATCGATTATTTCTCCCGTGGCAAGATTACCAGATAATTTATTATCAGAAACTAAAGTATTTACTATATTACCAGAATTTATAAAATCAATAAAAATGTGCAAGTTATCGGTATAAATATTATAAGGTACAACAACGGAGCAAGTAATCTTAAGTGTTACTATATTAGTATTATCATTATACAAAGAATCAAAATCAATGCTTTGATAAATTTTAGAGATTGTGTTAATACTACCAGTTACACTAAGCACATTTCTACCATCTATATTACCTATTAATCCTGATGGAATTATTAATCTATAATTAAGAGTATTAAGTTCGGACCATTCATTACTATTAAAATCTTTAGTAAAAAAATACCAATTATTTAATGTTTCAAAATTATGATTAGAAATTAAATTAGTAAAGGTTGTAATTATAGTTTCAGGCTCAGGCTCTAGTTCTATTTCGGGTTCTGGTTCCAAAATTATATTTTGATTTTTGATTGACCATTTAATACCAAAAATATATATATTATTAGGATCATTATAATCTATTGATAAATAAGTAGTAAAATCTCCATCTCCTACATACTGTTTTATATTCATGTACTTATTTGGATTAGTCATAACTAAGGGCCCTTGATATATGGTATCATATAAAGTAGGTATAGGACTATCCGGTATTATGCTAGAAGGTATATCATTAAAATCTTCATCTATTTCTAATTTACCACCCATATATTTATATGACCCATTGAAAATATAAAGAACTTTAGGTGTATTACTATCAGTAGTTAATATTATAGTACCACTATTGTTTCCATTATTTACTATATCTGCTATCATACCAGAATTTTCGGATGTGCCTATAACAAAGGTATATGGTTCTTCATTAGAATAACTAGTAGGTAGTATAAAATGATATGTTTTGTGTCTATTAATATATATTGTATTTTTAATTTCTTGTCCATTTAAATAAAATGACTTTGAAAAACCATTACTATAATAATTTTCACTAGTTTTTTCTTTAACAGTAATATTTATTGAGTTATTGGGATAACTCCATAATGCAGTTTTAATTTTATTACCATTATACAAGTCATTCCATTGTATACCAGTTTTATTTATGCCTTTAATATTACTCAGTTCATGACCTAATGCAATACATGGTTTATATATATAATTATTTGTAGTATTTAATCCAATAGAGTCTTTTATATAGATTAATCCAGAATAATTCCTTGGCAGAGAATAACCATAATAAATTGGTATTTTAATTGCACCTATTTTAGTGAAATCGGTATCAACAGATAATCCATTACTATCTATTATTAATCCACTATTAGTTTTGACATTTAAACTAATAAAGTTATATGTATTTAATGTTGTTAGTAAACCACTATTAGAATTTATAGTTAATTTATTATCTGAAAAATATTTTTTATTTATAGCATCATTATTGTTATTTGTCGTACCTAAATTAGTAATAGTATATGATTGGAGGTCTAAAGTATGATTATTTAAAATACCATCCGAATTTATAGGAAATATTTTATTAAGATGGGAATATTTATCGTTAATTTTAGTATTTAATGTTTCTCTATTTACTAGTGTAGTATTAGTTATATTATCGTTTGATACATTAGTAATAGTGTTGTTATTTAATTTAATACTAGATTTAATACTATCTAATTTTATTATATTAGTAGACAAATCCCTTTTTAATGAAATAGGTTTATTTAATGTACTATCACCACTAACAACTTGATTATTTTTGTTTTTTCGTAAAATTGTATCATCTAATTCTATTGTACCTTTATCAGTGATTTCAGAAGATTCTTTAATACTTAATCCATCATCAACTTTAATAGAAGTTACTGTTCCAGGTGCAATATTTATATTAGTAATATTAGAAGCATCGCCATAAAATCCACCTATAGTATCTCTAATAACTTTTACAGAATCAAAAACATTATTTTGTTCAAATGAATCAGAAAATCTGGTAGTCATTTAAATATATTATTATTATACTATATTTAAATAATAATTTTTATATTTAGATTTTCTTTTAACTATAATATTTAATTTGTATATCTCAATCCGGCCATACCAGATGATAATGTTAGTATATTATGATTTATTGCAAATACTTTAACCTTACAATCGGGTAAATTATTTACTAAAGTTAAAAATAAATCAACGTTATCTATTTTACCAAAATTACAACTACCTGTAGGTTGATTTGATTCAGGTTTTAGAGCGAAAGAATACACATATATAAAATTATCAGGAACAGATGTATGTTTTTTATAGGGTTCTAATAATCTAAAATACTTAGAACTAAGTTCATCAAATCTTTCCATTCCATTAAATAATAATTTAGCATTATTCATTGGCTCACCATGAGGTATGGTGAGTGTAGAACTATAATTAAACCAATCATTACCTAATTCTGGCCCTAAAACCGATACATCATCACGTTGTATTACCCATATAATTTCTACTATAGGATGATAAAAATTTAAATCTAATTTAACATTTGTTTGATTTGCTCTTATACTAAACTCCTGAATCTGTAATTGTTTAATTAAAATATCATGATTCATTTTGGCTAATAAGGTACGTTCTTCTCTATCTAAAAATACATAATCAACGTATAAATAGCTTGCAGGATTTAATTTATAATTTCCTTTTGGTGGGTTACCATCATTGCTAATCCAAAGTTCATTAAATGGCCTTAATTCAAAATGTAATTTAATTTCATGAAATTGTAATGCTAATAGAGGAAAAGAAACAGTTGGTTCTTTGCAAAACCAAAAATCTAAGGGTATAATATATTTACCACCATTGGGGTCTGTATTTGAATCTAAAAATCCATATTTCCCAATCATATTATTATAAGATTTCTTTTTCTCACTTGTTGTAGCCAATTGATTCCAAATTTCAAGCCATTCTCCAGTATGTGTAACTATAATTTCACCACCTATTTCTAATTCTATTTTTTTTATAAGTACATTTCCAATAGAGTTTACATAACTAACAGTTTGTCCAGTATTTGACGTAAGTGATGGTAACTCTATTTCTAAAAATATATTAGATACTAAATCACCTAATTTATTTATTTTTACAGTAGTTTTTTTTCCAAAATCAAGTTCATTTTCAAAATACATTCTTTTGGTCTCCAATGAAAAGTTTGTATGTTTTTTATAAATATTCTTAAAAAATGATATTTCAGGATTACCTAAAAAATATTTTTTATCCATTTCTCCTATAGTAACTAATTCCAATAATCCACCACCCATTATTATTATATTATATATATAATTTCAATATTATTCTTAATATTAAAATTGTAAATTTAATATTAATACTTGAAAAAAAAATAAGACATAAAATTATAAATGGATACAGATAATTTTACTAATCAAGAAAATATAAAAAATCTATCTAGTAAACTTAGAACTGCTTTAAATTCTAAAAAAAAAATAAAAAATAATAATCAATTATTATTGGATGAATTAACTTTAGAACGTAACAATAACTATTTATTATCTAATAAAATAGAAGAAATTGAACAAAAACTTACGACATTAAGTAAAAAAGTAATAGAAGCAGATAAAAAAATAGATTCTAGAAATAATATTATTATAGATAAAGATAGTATAATATTAAATTTAAATACAAGATTAAATAGAGAATTAAGAGGAAATTTAGAATTTGAATGGATTAGTTTAGAAAAATGATTATTTAATTATAGTACTTACATATTTACCGATATTAAAGGATATTAAAGATGCTAACATACCATAAAATATAGTAATAATACCTGACATATACCATTTTTGTTTTGTATATTTTGATTTTACTGAACCTAAAACAAACATAGCAATCATAGCAGATATTGAAGATTTAATAAAAATATTGTCTTTACCATTTAATAAAATAAAGGTATATAATGGAATTGCACCAAATAAAATAAATGAAATAAATGTATTTGTAGCATTTATTTTTGGATTTTCTTTATTTTTAGAAGCTTTAGTACTCATATAGTCCGATACTCCCATAGATACAGCATCGGCAACAAGTGTAGATAATCCTAAAATTATAACTATTTTATTATTTAGTTTAGCACCAGTTGAACCAGCTACTATATTAAACATAGTAATTATTCCATCTAATCCACCATAAACAATACTGCGAATATTTAACATTTTATTCATTAAGATTTATTTAGAAAAAAATATTAATGAATATGTTTTCTATAATTAATATAGATTTTATACATAAGATATTTATATAAATTCATTTTTTAAGAATTAAATTAATTAACTCATTAATTAAATTAAAACTATTAACATATTAAAGAAAATTAATTAACTCATTAATTAAATTAAAACTATTAGTATATTCAAGAAAATATTAATTTTAAACGCGAGCGGTTCTTAAATTAATTTGAAGTATTAAGAGTAGAAATGTAAGAAGTGTATGGTGTATCAGTTTCATATTTTACACTGGATATACTAAATTTTCCTGGATGAAAAATTAAATTAGGTATAGTGCAATAAGAATTTAATATTCCTTTTTGTATTAAGAATGAATACATTGTATCAACATGCCACCAAATAGGATAAATATTATCAATAATTTTTCTAGCACCTTTATTATTTATAAGATATCCATATGAACCGTAAATATAATTTATTGAATGAATATTATCTTTGATTTTTTTTATAGAATCGTTTTTTTTACATCTATTATCATGACTATAAGCACAACTAAAACCTAAAAATATTATATCCCAATCTTCTGGTACATCATTTAATGCTTTTTGTATTTTCTCAAAAAACTGTTTATCTAAAATAGCATCATCCTCCAATACGCATACAAATTCATCATTATTTTTAATCATATTTTTTAATAGCGAAATGTGAGATAGAGTACACCCAAGACTACCTAACTTTCTTCTATCATGTATTATTTCATCCTTGTACCTAGTATTATATCCATCTTCATTGTCCTTGTTATTTAAGAATCTTTCAATATTGGGAATAACATCAAAAATTCTTGTGTCTAATTTTCTAGTATCAATAGCTTTAAAATGATTTAATTCGGTATTATTCTTTAAGAATTTATCTTTCATTTCATCATAGTGTTTCTTCCTATCTTCTAAATTAATCATTAAATATTTAATTTTTTTCTCATTATTGCCTCCTTTTAATTTGCGTTTAGATTTTTTACAATTTTTTCGTATACGTTTAGTTCTAACCATATTAATATAAACTAATATTTTAATATTATTATAGATTAATTTAATTATTTATAAAATTAAAAAAAAAATCTCATTATAAATTATAAATAATGGTACAAAAAGGAGGAAAAGCAGGATATCGTTCTTTTACAATTATTGATGTTGGCAGACAAGGTGGATGCAAAACTAAATTCCATGGTGGAAGATATGTAGGTAGAACACCGGCTGGGGCTGCCAGAAAAGCCTTTACAGAATTATGCAGATTAAAAGGAGTTCGGGGTGTATGTACACTAAATATTGCTATGCAAGAAACAACAAGTAGTTCAAATAAGAAAGTATTTATGTACAAACTTCAAAGACATAAATTAAAAGAACCACTTGTTAGAAGTGTTGGAGGTAAGGAATGGGTTATTGAATACAAATCAACTATTAAATCAGTAAACAGCATGCCAGACGCATGTAAAGGAACAACAAAATCAAGAGGTAGAATGAAGAAATATACTGCCAAAAGATGGAAGATGTCTGGAAATAATGTAAAAAAGGGCAGAAAGAGAGGAACTACTAGAAGAAAATATCGAGGTGGGTCTTATGCATCTCCACCTGATACATCTCCCCCCGGCTCCCATGGTTCTGACCATCACCCTCATGGTTCTGACCATCACCCCCATGCATCTGACATGGAGTAAATTTTAAATTTATTAATTAAATAATGATATTAATATATTGAGGTTGAAAATAAACTTAATATATTAATAAATTTTAAAAATATTGTAATATATTATAATGCCTAAAAATAGAATAATTATTAATAAATTATCTAAAAAACGCATATATAGAAGAAGAAATAATTCTAATAAGAAACGCTCTATATCTAATAAAAAAAAAAAACTTAGAGGAGGTGGTACTAATAGACGAAGATATAATACCGTAAATATTAGAAGAGCTAAAAAACTTAATAGTTATGCCTCCAATGTTATTAACTCTATGAACTCAAAATTAGATAAATTAACTAAACAAAAAAAATATTAATTAATATTAATGGAAATAAATAGAAATATTCAAGAAACTATAGAAATTGGGACTAAAACTTTAGAAACATTATCTGAACAAGACAATACTATTAAAAATATTGATAATAATCTTAATAGTATTAATAATAACCTAAATATATCCGAAATTATAATATCAAAAATGGAAAGTTTAGGTTTTAGAATAAAAACATACTTATTTGGTGAATCTAAAAAACAAAAATGTAAAATAAAAGATAATACTAATATTAATAGACATATTATGGATTTTTGTTCTAATGATGTATCTAGTAATTTGAAGATTATTAAAAATATTAATAATGTTATAGGTGAACAATTAGATACTCAAAATGAAAATTTAGATATTATTAACACAAATATAGAATATAAAGCTAATACTATTAAAAATCTGAATTTGAAGATTAATAAAATTTAATTATTCTAACTTAGTTAGGTGTGGGATAATATATTTATTAATTTCAACAAATGTCATTTCAGAAGGTTTATTAAGTTTAAATAATTTTAATAGGTCTTTATTCGGAACAAATTTTCTTTTATTACTTTCAACTTGTAAGTTGTTTTCTTTAATATAAGTAGATATCATTTTCATTACCTCAGCTTTACTATGGTTTTCATTAGTATTTAAAAATTTCAGTAGTTCTTTTGATAATTCCATAGGTAATTGTGGTCGTTTCTTCTTAATTTTAGTCTTCTTCTCCAATACTTTATATTGTTTTTGTAACCCTTTAATATCATCTAAACAAGTTTTAGACATATCAATTAGTACTTTTAAATTTTCATATACGAAGGAGAATTGATCATGAATACTATTATCTTTATCAGTCATATTATACTTTATCTAATGTTTAAAAACTTTAAGTCATTTTATCTTTCAATTTTTTTTATATTTAATAATTTCTTTTATAATATAATTAATTAAAGTTAGATATCAATAATTATTTATATTATAATATTAGATGTCTACATTCACATTAGAAAATTATATTGTAAATAGAAAAAGAATTGGTAAAGGTTCATTTTCTACAATATATTTAGGAAAACATAAACAAACTAATATAGAATATGCGATAAAAGAAATACCTGTAGATAATATCAAAAAAATCAAAGAAAATATTAAACGTGAATTTAATCTAATGAAGAATTTAAATCATAAAAATATTATAAAACTTCATAATGTTATTATTGATAATAGGTGTAACAATATTTATTTAGTTTTAGATTATTATAAAAATGGTGATTTATCTAATTTTTTAAATAAACGTCCATTAAAAGAAATTTTTTCTCAGAAATATTTGATACAATTATCGGAGGGATTAAAATATTTATTAGATAATAAAATAGTTCATCGAGATTTAAAACCACAAAATATATTAGTAACAGATACATATGATATAAAAATAACAGATTTTGGATTTGCAAGATATTTTGATAATGACATTATGATTCAAACTCTATGTGGAAGTCCTATATATATGGCACCAGAAATTATGAAACAAAGAAAATATAATAATAAATCTGATTTATGGTCAGTGGGAATAATTTTATACGAAATGTTAGTTGGATATCCACCTTATAGAGCCAAAAATTTGGTGAGTTTACTAAAAGCTATAGATAAAAACAAAATTCAATTTCCCCCTAATCTAAGTATATCATTAGAATGTAGTAATTTATTATTATCACTTTTAGTTAAAGACCCAGACAAACGTATTGGTTGGGAGGATTTTTTTAATCATCCTTGGTTGCAAACAGATAAAGTTTTAGAAAACGAAAATAACTTATTAGATTTTAGTTTTAATTCATCTATGCCCGATTTAAATAAATTTAATGAAAATTTAAATCAATTTAGTTCATTTAGGCATACCAGCATTTTAGAAAATGCTGATTGTGAATCTAAAAATTTAAGTACTCAACAGACCGATGAATATCAAAATGTAACTACTCAACAGACCGATGAATATCAAAATAGTTTAGGATTAGAGATCCAATTTAAATCTAATAATAGTTACGAATCTTCACATGATGAAAGTGATTTTTCGGACGAATATCATTCTATAGAAGATGAAGAACCGGATGTATTAGTTGCAAGTTTCATACGAGATAATGGTATACCCAAATCTGAACCTATTAATATAGAAAAAAAATTAACGTTTGATGATAATTATTTTAACGTTGAAAATCCAACTAATTCATATATGTTTAATTCTCTTAATGGTTTTGTACTTGTTAATTCTCCAAGACATAGACAATTATCGGAACCCACCAGAAATACAATAAGTTCAAGTTTCAAAGACTATCTAAGTAACTCGATAAGTTTTTTAAAACAATCTTATAATTATATAAGTAGTAATAATAAATCTATTTAAATTTGCATTATTAATAACTTTTATAAGTCTTTAATAGTGAAAATATATTTAGTTATTTCTAATAAAGTCTAATACAACTCTTAACCCAGCACCAGTAGTTCCCTTTTTGTAATATCCTATAGATTTCTCAATATAGCTGGGTCCAGCAATATCTAAATGAATCCATTTTTGATTAGAAATAAAATGTGATAAAAATGACCCAGCTAATATAGTACTTGACCTACATGAATACTCCGCATTCTTTATATCTGCTATATCTGATTTAGTATACTCTATAAATTCTGGATATAGTGGCATAGGCCATACTCGGTCATCAGTTTTATCACCACTTTGTTTAAATTTATCTATAATTTTATCGTCATTTCCCATAATTGTGGTAAATAATCCACAACTTACACTTCTTTGTTGTCCTGTTAGAGTTGCTATATCTATTATTAAATTTGGTTTATATCTATGTGCATAAGTTAAGGCATCTGCCATAATTAAACGACCTTCGGCATCCGTATTCATAATTTCTATAGTTTTTCCAGACATAGATTTAACCACATCTCCAGGTCTAGTAGCATGCATCCCAGGCATATTTTCAGCAATCGGTAATAGACCAATAACATGTTTTTTTAGTTTTAGTTTAGTTATTAAATCGACAATACCTAATGTAGTGGCGGCTCCTAACATATCGGTTTTCATCTCATACATACCTCTAGAACCTTTAATAGAATTTCCACCTGTATCAAATGTGATACCCTTTCCTACGATAACTGTGGGATTAGTATTACTATTTTTATAGGTTATAATTGCCATTTTAGCATTATGTTTACTACCCTGAGCTACAGATATTAAGGAATTCATTTTCAAACTTTTAAGTTTAGGTTCATCTAATATTTCTACTTTAAACCCAGTTTGTGACCCCCTTTTTTTAATATATTTTACAAATGCATCTGGATTAAGAATATTAGCAGGCTCATTCCCTAAATCTTTAATCATATTTATTGAATCATTTATATGATTTACCTCTGTAACATCACTATTATTTTTTGGAAGATATACGTATAATGTTTTTTTTTGTTTTTTTTGAGTCTTACCCATATATTTAATATTAGATATTTAAATCACTAAATTTATATTTAGGTCTTTTGTTACGAGTTTGGAATAGTCTATCAACATCTTTTAAAATGAATTAGATTGTTTAGAACGTATGCTTTAATTTACTAAACTTCGTAACAACATTCTCGGCAACTGCTTTCGCTCTTGTTTGAAATTCTTGTACAATAGGAGTAATTTCTCTATCAGCCATTTCTAAAAGTTGTCTAAATTGATCTTCTAAACCTTCTAAACCTTCTATATTTAAGTCATTAAGTTTACTTTTTTTCGTCCAACGGTCCAACTGACCCCAATTGTCAAAAAAATTAGGTTCTGTGTTAAGTTTGGCTTTTACTTTTTCTTTTAAATTTGTAGCTTCTTTTAAATTTGTAGCTTCTGTTAAATTTGTAGCTTCTGTTAAATTTGTAGTTAAGATTTGTCCGGATTGATTACTTGTATTAGTATTAGCTGATATACTTATATTTATATTATTATCAGTAGTAAATGGTATAACATTACCGTTAGTATTATTAGTTGTAGACTCATTCAATGTAGCATTTACCACGGCCATCTTCTGATTAGTTGTTAACTTTACAGTTGAACTAGTTTGTATACCTAGTTTCTTCATTCTAGTATTATGTAATACTTGAATATTAATTGGAGAACTAGAAGGTGATTCTGCTTTGATATCTAAATCATTTAATCTTTTCTGATGAAGTTGTTTAATATTAAGTTCCATATTTTATTATAGTTTAATATTTTATTTATTTTTACTTGATTTATATTTATTGAATGCGTAATTATTCATTGTAATTGACTGTACCTGAGCATCAACAAATTTATCAACTGGGTAAAGCATAATTTTAGTATCGTCAACATTCTTTAACATGCTTGATATATTGGTTAAACACTTTCTTACTTTTAAACTTGTTAAATCCTTTTTTTTTCCTAGTCCAATTAACCATACTCTAGAATTTTCACTATAAAATTTGACCAAGGAATCATATTTACCTTTAAAATCCTTTTGTAATTTTGAATAATTGCATTTGATGTTAAATTCCTTTAGTTTTTGACAGATATCATCTTCTGAATAAAAAATAAAAATATAAAGGTCCATATTTTGTTTCTTTTTGGTTATTACTTCAATATTCATAATATATACTAATAATTTATTTTAAATAAACTCTATTTATTTTTTTTACACCAAAATTTAACAGCAAATTAGAAATAAATTTAGGGTCTATATTAAAGGATTTGTTCATATCTTTATCATAAAACTTCACATTTTCTAAAAAGGAATCTGAAATTCCAATTTCTAAAGTATCAATTATAGAATTTGGATTATTTTTGTGAACCTCTATTTCACTAGTTTCTATATCTCCTATATATTTATAAAGATTTCTACAATGAATATCTTTTATTAATTTTTTACTTTTATTAAACCCTTTAGAAATATCAGCGATAGTTAGTATATTATCATTTAATTTACAAAATTCATCAATATTTTCAACACATTTATTAAAATCAATTTCTTTATTCATATCTATAAGAATATCAACTATCATAAATTCTATAGATTTACATACTGGGTGACTATAAACTTGTTGATGTAATCTAGTTCTAGTATAAAATATTTCATATAAATTAAATATAAGTTTTTTAGGGAAGCAAATTTCATCATTAATAACTCTAGCTAATTTTATAATACGCGAATAATCGCAATTATATTTTAATCCTAAATAATAGGTATCTCTTTTTAGGTAATCAAACTTATCTACATCTATACCATTTTTATCATTCGCTACTATCTGATATAAAAACTTTTTATTTAAATTATAACTACCGTCTGGATATATTAAATCCTTTATTTTTACAATTTCAGTTTCTTCTAATTCAATATTATATTTTTTAATAATATGATGAAGAATAATACACGATCTATATTCGTGATGTCTAAAAGGTTTATTTGTATCTAAAATATAACTATCAAAAGAATGACTAAATGGTCCATGTCCTAAATCATGACATAAACCTGCTATTTTAATATTTAGAATATCTTGTTTAGTTATTTCTAATTCTGGTTGTTTTTCTTTAAGAGAATGTATCATCTCTCCTGCTAAATAGCATACCCCTATACTGTGTTCAAATCTGGTATGATTAGCACTTGGGAAGACATAAAATACTGGACCTAATTGTTTAATAAATCTCAGTCTTTGAAATTCGGGTGTATCGATAATTTTAATACAAATAGGGTCTAATTCGATAATTCCATGTATTGGATCAAATATAATCTTATTCATTTGTTCTTTAATATTATAAATTAATTATCAATTTTAATAAAAAATATAAACCTAATTTATTATACATATAAAAAATGAATAAAGTTGCTTTAATAACGGGTGCTACAAGAGGAATTGGTCGTAATATCGCGCATAAGTTAGCTAAAAATGGATACAATATTGTAGTTGCAGGAAAAAGTATAGAGGATAAACCTAATTTACCTGGAAATATTTATACAGTTGCGGATGAGGTGGAAACATATGGTGTCAAAGCACTACCTGTAAAAACAGATGTTAGACATTTCGATAATATAAAGAAATTAGTACACGAAACGAAAAAAGAATTTAATAGGTTAGATGTAGTAATTAATAATGCGGGGGCATTATGGTGGCAGCCGATATTAGATACCCCACATGAAAGATATGATTTAGTAAATGATGTTAATGTTAGAGCTTCATTCCTATTATCTAAATATGCTATACCTTTGATGCTTGAAAATGGTGGTGGTCATATTATTATGCAATCACCACCATTACCTAAAAATTTATCAGAAGCAAATATGGTAAAAAATAAAACAGCGTATATGATTAGTAAATGGGGGATGACTCTATCTGCTTTAGGTGTTTCAGCTGAATATAAGAGTGATGGTATAGCAGCTAATACATTATGGCCAAGTACACCAATAGAAAGTTATGCCTTAATTAATAATAATTTGGGCACCAATAAGATGTGGCGAAAAGCGGATATAATATCGGACGCAGTTTTAGAAATAGTAAATGAAGACCCAAATAAATTCAGCGGGCATCAATTAATAGACGAAGAATACCTTCGAACTAAAGGATATACCGATTTTACAAAATATCAATGTGTAAATGGTCACGAACCACCTAAATTAAATAAACTATTAGATTTTATTAAAAATTAAATTTATTGTCATGAATTATGTAGTGATAGATAAGTAACCAGATACACATTATTAAAATATAAATAATATGTTTAGTATATCTTAAATCTACTATTTCTTCTAATATATTGTATATTACAGCATCTTGGTGATGAATTTTGCGTAATAAACATTCGAATTTAGTGAATGTGCATTTTCTGTAGTTAAATATCCATTTAAACGAAAAAAATAGTATAAAGAATATATATATTGATTTGAGTTTAATATTAAATAAAGATAGTAAAATTCCAATAAGTAAATAGAGATATATTATTTGCAATATTAATTTATTCATTATATTATTAAAATAAAAATATTTGATAATATTATAAATGGCATCTTTAATTATTCAGCATGGACTATCATCCATATTAAATAAAGAAAATTTTAGTGAAGAAGAACTTTATGAAAATGATGATGTAAATGACTTAGAAAATAATGCGGCTGATGTGGCAAATGCACCTAATGCGGCTAATGCGGCTGATGTGGCAAATGCACCTAATGCGGCTAATAATGTGACAAATAATGTGGTAAATAATTCTGAGAATAATGCTGCAAATTTAGCAGTAAATAATGAAGTAGAAGGAAGCAATATTTCCGGTAACCTTGTTAATAATAGTAATAGTAATAATGATAATAATTCTAATAATGTTGTAAATAAAATAGAAATAAATCATCGTATAAGAACTGTTGATAACAATAACAACAACAAAAACAATAAAAAAAAAATTAATATTCATCACAATATTGATATTAATAAAAATATAAATTTAGATGTTAATGTCGATGAAAAACCTTCTGAGTTTAACATTTTTTCATTTATAATAACTATTTTAAATTGGTCTATTTTTGCTTATGCGATTTATTTATCATTTATTTGTAATAATAAAAAATTTAATTTAGGTTCATTCATATTGGCTGTGTGTTGTTCACCATTTTATGTAATTTATCACATTGCAAAACCCTGCAAGTCAACTGGTAGAAATAATACACGTAATGTACGTAATGTACGTAATATGCGTAATACTCGGGTACCTTATTCACCAAATATACGAAGATAAATATTTATTTTATTAAGTCTGGATTATAATATCCTTTATAACTTTTTTTAGCCATTTTATTTGATTCAGTATGTTGTTCATAAACATCATTTAACCATTCAATTAATTCTTCTTTAGAAAGTTTATTATACATTAATTGGTGGTCTATTGATGGTATATATTCGTCACATTTATTCATTTTCCAAGAAGGTACCTTAGTACATACGTATTTACATGACAATGGAATAAGATTAAATATTTTCATATCTTGACATTTTATTTTTTTTTTGGATGCCTTTTTCTCTCTTAAATATAGTGTTTTATTAGGACATTTAGTTTTACAAACTCTTTTATGTTTATTTAGGTCTAATTTTAAATTATTTATTTTATTTAATAATTCAATATTAGGTATACTTTCTATATATTTATATTTACCAGTAAATATAGAATATAATTTTTTAATATCAAATCTCATATCTGGATGATTCTCTATCATAACATTTATAATAAAATCAAAAAATTCATATTCTTTATAATAGTGATATTTCATCTTTGATTTTATTGGTTTAAATTTATGTCTTTCTAACAAGAAAAAAAGCTCTGATTTATAGAGGTTTTTCATTAAATCTGGATTTTCAAATGGTGTGTAGGTATGAAATAATTCGAAAAAAGTAACACCTAAAGAGAAAATATCTACTCTTTTAGCAAATTTTATATTTTGGGCATCGGATTTATGTATATTATCATACTTATTTCTAGGTAAAAGTTCATAACTTAAATACAAAGATGTACCAGCTCTTCCCAAGGAGCCATCAGCATAAACACATTCGTTTATTTCGTATTTACCACAAGATATTCCAAAATCTATATATTTAATTTTAGATACTTCTACACCATCAATATTACAATATATATTATCTATATCAACCATAATATTAGATGGTTTAATATCTCGGTGAATAATATTTTTATCATGAATATATTTTAAACCAAATATTAGTTGTTCTAAAATTTTAGTCATAAATATTATTCTTTTTTCTTTTTTAAAACCTAATATTCTATTTATTATATTATTTAGAGTAAAACCGTTTATATATTCCATTATTAGTAAAATATATCCATTCTGTTTATAAAAATTATATGTTTTAACTACAAAATCGGAGTTTTTTCCCAATCGGATTAAGTTTTTAATTTCTTTATCTAAAGATATTTGTTCATGTGTACCTATTTTAGGCATTTTAATAAATTTTATCGAAAAAATATCAGTTTTTTTATTATCATTAAATAATTTAATATTTTTATCAACAGTCATTAGTTTTGACATCCAAACACTGCCTTGTGCGCCTTGACCTATTTTATTTATAAGTTTAAATTTAATATCTGTATTTTGATGAATATTAAATTCGTGACCACTTTGTAATATGATATTTGTTATAATTTCATCCTCGACTGGAACATTTTGGACACTAAAACGTCCTATTTTTGGCATAATATTTACTAAGGAAATAATAAATATTATATCATTTTTAAATAGTTTTTAAATATTTGAACTAAACAGCGGGCTTTAATCCCCAAAAATTATTATCCATTTTATTATCAAGTGGATATCCCGCATCTCTTAATATTTGTTCTTGACTTCTAAAAGGTAATTTACCACGATTATTATAAAAATTAGGACATAATCTATTATTATTTGTGGGTGGTGCTGGATAAGTTAATGTTCTATATGCTATACCATCATTCAATTTAATAGTAATAAATTTATCATCACTATCTTTTTCACAAATTTTAAAATGAATATGTGGTGGAATATAAAGACTACCCAGACCAACATAATAACTACTAGGCATATATATATTAAATTCAAATACGCCGTTTTTAGCTTTTACAGCACCTACATTAGGACTTCTATCATACGCTTGTTCTGGATTAGCATATGGTAACCCACTTCCCGAGTAAGAAGTAGTTAAATTAGCTGGGGAGGATGCCCAATAAATTATAGTTGGATTAGTATACTTATTATCTACTTCACCTATAACTTTTAAATTACCTTCACCTTTATTTAGTACAACCCCTTTACAAGAATATTTAGAAAAATATATATCTCTCCAATCTAATGACATTTATATTATATAAAGATAATTTATTTAGGATTAAATTAATTTTAAATAAATTTTCATTTTAATAAATGCAATATTATTAGTGATATTCATTAGTGATATTCATTAGTGATATTCATTAGTGATATTCATTAGTGATATTCATTAGTGATATTCATTAGGGTCACCACCTTGTAATATATCTCCACCAGAAGGTATCGCATGTCTCTTAATTACATTAATGCCTTGAGATTTAGAGTCAGGATAATATTTAAAATTTTCATCTGGTGGCGTACACTTATTTCCATCTAAATTTAACGGTGGTGCTTTGAAGCCAGATAGACATTCGGTTGGATTCTCGGAGTATATTCTGCCACGTCCTAAACCATTAGGATTATTTGGTACTACTTTACAATTATGCTTGTTACATACAACTTTATCTTTTTCTTCTAACATAGTTCCTCGAATATACGGATTTTTACATTGTGATACACCATTCTTTTGATATGCTGTATTACGATTTTGGTCCATAATCTTTTCAGCATTTCTTGTTAAAAATAATCTATATTCATAACTATTCATAACATTATGGTCAGATTTAATAATATTATTTACATGACATATGGGTCTATAGTCTGTGAAATGTCTAGCATCTGCCATTCTTGGTGGTGCATTAAAAAATTTATTATTACTGGTTCTATAACAATTCATTTATACTATAACAATATAATTTTTTTTTTGATATTTTAATTAAATGAAATTTTTTTTTGCATTAATCTGTCAATTAATTCTGCTTTTTTACCTTTTACTTTAACATTGTGTTCTCTAGCCAATTGTTTTAATTCGGTTAATGTAGTTTCTTCTAACCCCTCCTTTGTAAAAGAAAATAAATCAGATTCTAAGTTATCTTTTTTATAATTGTCAGAATCAATATCACAGTTATCGGCAGATTTAAAATTATTAACAGATTTAAAATTATCAACTGATTCTGAATTATCGACTGATTCTGAATTATCGACTGATTCTGAATTATCGACAGATTTAAAATTATCAACTGATTCTGAATTATCGACTGATTCTGAATTATCGACTGATTCTGAATTATCGACTGATTCTGAATTATCGACTGATTCTAAATTATCGACTGATTCTAAATTATCGACTGATTCTGAATTATCGACTGATTCTGAATTATCGACTGATTCTGAATTATCGACTGATTCTAAATTATCGACTGATTCTAAATTATCGACTGATTCTAAATTATCGAAAGTTTCTAAATTATCGAAAGATTCTAAATTATCAGCAGATTCTAAATTATCATCGGATTCTAAATTATCATCGGATTCTAAATTATCGGCAGATTCTAAATTATTTGAATCATTTGTAGACACAAAATTTTCTGAGGATTCTATATTTTCTTGCGATTGATATAATTCAAATTTATCATTAGAATTATATTCTTTAGGCATATGTGTTCTTCCATCTAAATTATTAATTTGATTCTTAAGTTCTTCGGGGATATTTTCTTCATATTCTTCTTTATCAGAAATATTTGAATCACTCTCTAAAATCTTAGAATTATATTTATCATATTGATGTTTTAATTTATTTTCTTCTATATTTTTAGTTTGATTATTAGGTTGTGGTACTGTTTGGGTAACCTTTTTAGTATCTGGGTGAATAGTTTTATTATTATTTTGTTCTAATAAATTATGATTTAATTGATTTAAATTTATTGTTAATTTATTGAAAGATGAAACTATCTGTACATTTTGATATATTAAATAAATAGACGCTAAAGACATTATTGTCATACATATTATAATAACTTGTTGATTCATTTTATTATTAACTATTAAAAAATATTTTTATTTTAAACGATATTATAATTGTTTTAAAATACTTGCTGGTAATAAATATTTATAATACTTATATAATTTTTTGTAACATTTACTTATAGTAACCTCTGATATTTTACAAGAGATTGAAATAGACTTTTTGGATATATTTATATTTAATAAACTACACACTAAATAAATACTGCCTGCTGCTATAGATGGTGGTGTATTTTCTGATACTAAATAATATTTTTCAGCAGAGGTACAGACATATCTACATATAAGATATATATCATTACCTATATTTAATTTCGAACAAAATCTATGAATAAAATCATTTGATTTAGAACCTGAAAGATTAATTTCAGAATTATTTTTGTTAATATTCATAATTTCATCGAATTTTTTACAACCTTTAGTCATATGTGTTATACTTAACTGAAATATATCTGCAATTTCTTTAGCACTTCTAGGTACATTTTTAATTTTACAAGCTTTATATATGCATGAAGCTATAATTCCTTTTCTATTAGAACCACGAGAAATACGTGTTTCTGATATTTTTTTATACATTATTTTAGCTTCTTCTATAATACAAGCAGGTATACCATGATTTATAGCTCTAACCTGAATATTATCAAATACATTGTATAAACTTCGTTCTTTATATGGCATAGCATTCCAACTATGATAATTTCTTATTTTTTTCATATCATACGATTCATTATGAGAATAAGATACTATAGAACCTAATGAAGATTCTGGTAGTAGTTCATTAGTTGGTAAACCACATCTAGTAGGGTCTGAAAATTTATTATCTTCGGAGCCATAATACCTCCATTCGGCACTACTGTCTATAATATTTCTTTCAATTGTTCCACAATTTGTACATACAATTAATGACTCTTCAGTAATTACACCATATGTATGACAAGTTTTACATAGTTCATAAATATTATCTGAATTACATTCAGTCTTAGTTTCTTTTTTAGTGTCGCTAATTTTTTCTTTATTTAATGGTATTGATGACCATAAACTTTCATCAATGTTATACGCTTCAATCATTCTATACTATAATTAAAAAAAAACTTTAAATTCAATTTTATCTTTAATATTATTTAAATTTAATTTATTAAATATTATAAATTAATTAAATTTATAATATTTAATAAATATTATGGTTGAAGCAATTGAGATTTTACCAGATTTATGGATGGGTAATATAGAAAGTTCAATTAATCTAGGTTTTCAAGAAGAAAATAATATCACATGTTTAATTAATGGTCAAAATGATTTAAATTTTTGGGGTAAATCTAAAGAATATAATGAACCAATTAAACAAAATATAATACGTTATGAAGTTACTAAAACTTGTAAATATTTAATGGAGGTTACGGAGTATATAAATCATAATTTAAAAAATAACAAAGTTATATTAGTTTATTGTAAAAATTGTATTCAAATATCGCCTACAATAATTTTATCTTATTTAATAAGATATGGTGAAATAAATATTAATACAGGTATTCAGATTATTAGAACTAAGTTTTCTAAAGCATTTCAACCTAATATTGATTTTTCTTTTGCTTTAAAACAATTTTACAAAAATATTAATTATTAAACAAAATTTCTAATTATATTATAATGCAAAAAATATATTTGTTTATATTATATATTTTAATGGGAGTTTTAACACATAAAATATTATTTGGTGGTAAAAAGAAATCAAATAGAAAGAGACACAAAAAAGGTAAAAAGAAACCTAATAAAAAGAAACCTAATAAAAAAAAAACTAAAAAGGAAAAATTTACAAACAATAATGTGGTCATTAATAAATGTAACAAAATTTTAGTTGAAAATGAAGAAAATTGTCAATGTTATAATAATAGTGGATATCCTTCTAACAGTATGAAATGTAATAGTAATAATACTAATAATTGTTCAGAATATAATGATTGTAGAAATATATTTAATGGTTATCAAAGACAAAATCCTATAAATTCAAATGAACCTAAATGGGACCCTCATTATTGGTCTAATAGATATGTAAAAGATTCTCACAATTGTTATACATATTTTTTAGATGACCAAATAGAAGAAATTAAGAAAGAGTGTAGAAGTAAATGTTTAGAAAAGAAAGATAATAAAAAATGTCCTAAGGGCGCTAAATATAATAGTGACCGTATAGAAGATTGTGGCGATTTAAGACCTCAACCAGGTGATTGGGCATATTATCATGATAAAATAAATGAACCTAAATTTAAAAAAATATCAAACCGATATACCTGTGAAGATATGGTGTATAAGGTTAATCAAGATAATCAAGAAGGTTCTGAAAACTTAATTACACCTACAAATTTTGATGCACCCTGCCCAAATAGGTACTATAAAGGGGCTATTGTAGTAGACCCAGGAACACCCAAAAAATCTGACGGTCACACATTCCATTTTTATAGACAAGATAGTAATGGACGATTTAGTCATAAACCCGGTATTCTGGAAATAGAAAATGTGGATGCAAGTGGAAAAGCAATTTGGGCACCACATTTAGCAGATAGAAATTACAATAAAAAAAAAAAGAAGGATGGTATAAATTACAAAAATTTTTGTGGATACTATTGTATTCCAAATAATAAATTTAAAAAGACTAATGCCAAATAATTATATAGAAACTATTTTATCAGCGACTACTTTAACTAATTTTTTGGATAAGTTATTCAATGCCTCTTGTTTATGATCAAAAGAACAATCATGGTTTTCTGGCATCCGATGAACTCTACAAAATATATGTTCGCATTTGCATGAAAAATCTAATAATGTAATTTTTTTTTTACAACCCTTGAAAAAACAACGTTTCTTTTTTTTTTGTTTAGAATTGTCTTGTGAACTATTTTTAATATCATTTTTATTGGAATTAATATGGCATGTATCGGATATATTATTTAACTTAATTTTTTTAAAATCATGTGTTGTTTTTGGTGGATACTCAGTTTCCATATTTACTATAAGAATATAAAATATTATATTATCAATTTTTTTAAATCATTCAAAATATGATTTATGGTTATAATACCATAAACTAAATTTTTTAAATGCTTCAATTTCTAAATTAAATTTAGATAATCCCATTTTAAATAAATAAAATATAGAAAATATCTCCGCACATATCTCATTTGGGTGATAAAGATTATGTTCTATATTAAAAAAGTTCTTAAAATTACTAATATTTAATATATCAATCATTTTAGGATATTTTGGAACACTATATAAACCATTATTTAGTCTATCTAAATAAATACCTACATATCTAACATTATTCATTTTTTTATCATCATTATATAAACTTAAAATCCATATTTCATTATTAAATATCCAATTAACATCTAATCCATCAGGGTTAGTTCTATTATTATTTATATATTTATTAGAATTTTCTATAAAATTTACTTTAGTAAAATTCCAATATTGTGTGTATAAATTTTCAAATATTTTAGGATACATTTTTTGATACACATGCACATTTTCATGAATAAATAACGAACCTATATTTTTAAGAGCCATATAAATACTATTATTATTATATAAATCATTTATATTATTTAAAATAGATTCTGATAGTACAATGTATAGATTTCTAGTATGTGGATAACCATTTTCTATTTTATTAGTAACCTTAATAAATCCCCATTTTTTAATAAAGATAATATTACCTAATTTACTTTTTAATAGGTTAATAATCCAATTTATAGAGTTTTTATCTTTATTATTAAATGATAATATATTTTGACTATAAAATATTTTTATTTCTGATTTAGATTCTTTTAGATTACGCGAAATAATATCATTTTTATTAAACTTACTAAAGTAATCATCATTTAATAAATATTTTTGTCCTTTAATAGCAGACAAAAATTCTATACTATTATTTTTTGGTATATATAACAATGTATATCTGGTAAATATGATTATTAGTATTATTAATACACATATTAGTAGTAATTTTATCATTGTAATTATGTAATATTTTTATATTGATAAATATTATGAATGGATATAGGGATTTTATTTTATTTTTATTAGCTATTTTACTAGCTTTAATTATTATGTCTATTATATATCAAAGTACATATTATGAAAATTCAAATAAAAATCACATAGTTAATAAAAATTTACTATTTATGAAAAAAAATTAATATTTTTCTCTGAAATGAAATTTTTTAAAATTTCAATTATATTATCATATGTACCAAAAATTTCTTGAATTAATGATGCACTTTTATAAATTCTAAAGACCGGATAAGTTGTAACATCCAAATATTTGATTAAATCATTATTATCTTCACTTATTTTTAAAAAAATAATATTATTATTATTATCGTAGACTAATTTTTCTAATTTAGGTTCCAAATTTTTACATGTATCACATAAATTAGAATACAAATAAATAATAATAAAATTATTTGGATTTGAATTAAACCAATTATGATATTCTTTAAGTGTATTCACTTCCACTAATTTATTCATTTGTATTTATATTTAATTTTATAATAAAGATATATTTTTAAGTTTTTTTTGATATAGTAATATATAAAAATGTGTGGTATTTTTGGTATTTTGTCAAAACATAATTTTAAGTTTAAAGACTGTGTTAAGGCTTTAAAAAAACTAGAATATAGAGGATATGACTCTGCTGGTGTAGCATATATGATGAATAGTAATATAGAATACTTAAAGAAAAAGGGGAAAATCAATAATTTAGAAAGATTTAAGGATGATTTTGAATCTAATATGTTTATTTCGCATACCAGATGGGCAACTCATGGTAAACCATCCGATGTTAATTCACATCCACATTTATCAATGGATAATTCTATAGCATTAGTTCATAATGGGGTGATTGAAAATTATGAGTATTTAAAAAAAAAATTAATAAATCTTGGTTATCATTTTAAAAGTGAGACTGATTCCGAGGTATTAGTAAATTTTATTCATTATATTAATAAAAAAAATCCTGAATCTGATTTTGTTTCTAATTTATCTATAGCTCTTAAATTAGTCACCGGTGCATTTGGAATATTAATTATAAATAACAACTATCCAAATAAAATGTTTATTGCTAAAAAAGGAAGCCCTATATCTATAGGCATGAGTAAAGACTCTTTTTTTATTAGTAGTGATTACTATTCTTTTGCTGAGTATACGAAGGATGTTCTTTATTTAAATGATAATGAAATCGCGCAAATAGATTGTATCCAAAAAAATATGAAAGATTGTATTAAGATTCATAATTTTACTAATAATCTAAATATTAAATTAGAATTTCAAAAGATTGAAATTGACCTAATAGAATTAGAGAAAGAGACTTTTTCTCATTTTATGTTGAAAGAAATAATGAAACAAAAACAATCCTTAAACGATTGTTTTAGAGGTAGGATTATAAAAGACGAAGCTAATTACTCTATAAAACTGGGTGGATTAGAAACGTTGTACCATAATATACCGATTATAGATATTTTAACTAAGGCAAAACATATTTTAATATGTGCATGTGGAACATCACTCCATTCGGCATATTTAGCGAAATATATTATTGAAGAATTAGCAGACATTTCGGTATTGGTTGAACAAGCCAGTGAATTTAGATATCGAAAACTTTCTTTACCAGAAGGTACTATTGGTTTATTTATTTCACAAAGTGGTGAAACCAAAGATACTTTAGAGGCTTTGCGATTATGTAAAAGTAAAGAATTACTAACAATTGGAATTTGTAATATAGTAGGTTCAAGTATTTCTAGAGAAAGTCATGGCGGAATTTATTTACATATCGGACCAGAAATTGGTGTAGCAAGTACAAAAGCATTTACGGCTCAAATAGGTGTATTATATTTATTGGCTTTGAAATTAGCAATTAACAAAAAAATAAATTTAGATAAAGTTCAGAAAATTATTGAAGATATGTTTAGATTACCAGATTTAGTTGAAAAAACTATATCTGATTTAGAAACCGAATGCAAAGATTTAGCTAAAATTTATAAATTTGCAAATAATTTTTTATTTTTAGGAAGAGGCTACAATTATCCAATAGCTTTAGAGGGGGCTTTAAAATTAAAAGAAATATCGTATATTCACGCCGAAGGATATTCTGCCAGCGAAATGAAACATGGACCTATAGCATTAATTGATAGAATGATGCCTGTAGTCATTATTTGTACCCAAGACAAAATATATGAAAAAGTAAAAACTAATTTAGAAGAAGTTAAAGCTAGAGGTGGGTCGATTATAATTATAACTAATAAATCTAACCAAGAATTTAAGGAAAACGTATTAAAAGTACCAGATATTGACGAAATTTTATATCCATTTTTAACTACAATCCCACTTCAACTAATATCATATTATATTGCTTTAGGTAGAGGATGTAATGTAGACCAGCCGAGAAATTTAGCAAAATGTGTAACTGTAGAATAATTATGTTTAAATTTTAAATTTATTTCTCTTTTATATATTAGATGGCAGATAATATAGCAAAGATACAAACTTGGATTACCAGTATTAGAGATTTACATTCAGATAACCCTGACTCATTCACCGTTTCGGATGAAATATTTTTAAATAAAAGTTTTATATCAAATCAAAATGAAAAATTAATAAAAACATTACGAGAAGGCCAAGCGAGTGCCAATCAAGGTCAAGCAATTAATGTGCAATCAGGAGATGACAGTCTAGCCGAAGCCAATGCCGCAGCAGCAGCACCACAAGCAGCAGAAGCAGCACAAGCAGCACAAGCCGAAGCCAAACCCAAACCCGAAGCCAAACCCAAACCCAAACCCGAAGCAGATGCAGCCACCAATACCGAAGGCAACGCAGATGCAGCAGCAGATGCTGACAAAGCCAAAGCCAAAGCCGAAGCAGATGCAGCAGATGCAGCAGATGCAGCAGCAGCCAAAGCCAAAGCCGAAGCAGATGCAGCAGCAGCCAAAGCCAAAGCCGAAGCCGAAGCCAAAGCCAAAGCCGAAGCAGATGCACAAGCAGAAGCTAACGAAGTAAAAAAATTTGATGTTTTTGAAGCAATGACAATAAGTGATTTTTATGCTAATTTTGAATCGTATAGGCAGATAAAGTACACGGGATCAAATAACGATTATAAGAAGCGGCAGAAAAATTTAGAAGAATTTATTAAAGGACAAACATATTATGATGAAAATAAAAAAATACTAGCTAACTTATTAAATGAAACAAATAATAAAATTATTGTTTATTTGAAAGCTGGCTATGCTAAATTTAAGGAAGAATTTGATGGACAAATTAATGCGGAGAAAGAGAAAAAGGAATTAAGTGATCAAATTAGAATGCAATATTTATATTTTTTTGAAATCTGGAAAAAAATACCAGATAGTTCTTACTATGATCCATTAATTTGGGATCTATTTCAATATTTAGTAGTTAAAGACTCGGAATCTGGTTTAGGTTATGCTAGATTCGTAAAAGACGAAGACGAAGACGAAGAATCGGCTCCTTCGCTTGAAGTTGGAGGAAAAGATTATAATACAGTTACACAACTTGTGTCGGAGAATCGGATTTTATCATTTGAAGAAATTATTGACTTTGCTATGAGTAAAGACAGAAAAGAACACGTTACTGTTTTTTTCAAAAAGCTAAGTACATTAACCAACACCCAGAAGTTTCGTGAATTAAAAAAAAGAATTATTGAAGAAGTATTGGGTTCAACAAAAATTATAGTTTATATGAGAGACGCAAAGACGCAAATAGATGAAAACGAAAGTAAAGCCAATAATAAATTAGTTTATTCACTAAATTATTTGAAATCAGACGAACAAAGACAGAGTGGTCTTAAAATGGTCAAAGACTCCAAGGGTATGGAAAAGGAAAGTTATATTCCTGATAATTTATTAGTAATTCCAGATGTAATAAATAGTGTCAGAAAATGTAATACACTTATACAGTCTGTAAATAAAAGTCTGAATGACGGTGATGGCAAAGCCAATATAAACAATTATTTTTATTGGGGTGGCACTTCACCCAATTCGGAATATAATAAAGGTATTATTTATGGACCTTTTGATCAAATATATTCTCCATTAAGAAATCGAAATCTTAGTGTTGGTGCTGGTGATAAAAGTTATACGACAGATGATTTATATGAGCATTCTTTTAAAGAATATGTTAATAAGATTTGTGGAAAAGAACATAATAGTGTTGTAACTTTTGGATTTGGATTTTCAGGTTCAGGTAAAACATATCAACTTGTAGAAACTACAAATGAAGGAGGTATTTTAGGTAGAATAATTAAAGGTATTATGAATGAAAGAAAGCCGTACGAAAACGCCTCTGACGTAAAGGAGTTAAAACCTATTTTTAGTGGAATATTATTTAAGATGACAGAATTTTACCCATATGAAGAGAATACATTTGAAAAGCTCTTCGCCCCCACACCCACACCTGAGGATACTGAATATATGAAGGATGATTTACCCATATTTAATCCACATACAGACATCGAGGCCGAAGGCAAGAAAATCTCCAAGGTGTCTAAAAATGGTATTTTTATTCCAAGTGACAAAATAGACTCTTTTATAAGCGACACCGTGATAACATCGGCAGCCCCTGATGATGCTAAATACTTTAATTTCAACTATATTAATGATCAAGTAAAACAATTTAGATATAATACTATGCGTATTTCGCCTACACCTAATAATCCTGAATCATCTAGAGGTCACTTATTTTATAATTTAACATTTATAGGTAAACAAAATGGTGATGAAGTTACTCTAGATGATTTACCTGAAGAAGGCAATTCGTGGTCCACCGACCTTAACCTTAATAAATTTAAAAAACCACCCAGTTTTGTTATTATTGATATGGCTGGAACAGAAAACACAATTGAAATAAAAAAAAACATTTTTGGAATTAATGCTGGTGAAATTCTAGAAGGTTCTGAACCTGTTAAAAATAATATTGTCGTGGATTCAAAAGAAGGTATAAATGCTGTATATTCTGATACTGCTTGGAATGCCAATGCATTCGGCATTCGGCAGTGTCCGCCAATGTATAATTATCTTAAGCTTCAAAATCGTCTTAGACAAGCTATAAATGAAACAAACAAACAAAATATTATAGATACATATCACCGGCCAAAAAAAGAGAACCCAATAAACGTTAAAATAAAAAAAAGTGATCATGAAATATATAGTGATGAACCATATTTAAGTATGATTCAGGAATTTTTGACAATTTTTACCTTAAATGAATCATTAGCAAATTATCAAACGGACATAAAAAAATATTTCAAGCTCACCGTGGCGCCGCTGGCGCAGGGCGATCGACCAGACAACACAGAAATAATTCCTTTTGGACAGGTTGAGTTTACAGGCTCGGACAATAAGCAATACGAGTTTGACACATCAAAATATTTTTATACTTTTTATTTAAATAATTTTCTTAATAATATTGTATATAAGTCATTAATTGATACAGATGTGATAAAAGGTACTACAGTACTGAAACTTTCTGATAAAACCTATGTAACTCCTTATATGCTTATATTACGCAACGCTTTAGACCAACATTGCCAGGACACAGTTCCCAACGCATCATCGCCCCATCATCCTGAAAATTGCCCAATATGTAATTGTATAAAAACATTTATGGTATTTTGCAAAGATACTATATGGGAAAAAATTGGTTATTATGATAATGGGACTATACATGAAAATGATGGAAGCGCAAAAAAATTAGATGAAATAAGAAAGAATTTAGAACAATCTTTTGATAAATATCTTTGTACACTATTAAAGAACATCAATACAGGTACAGGTAAGGCAGAAGATACTTGGGGGGGTAATTCCAAAGGGAAGCAGAAGGTGGACACTAAAGTTCCGAAAAACAAAAACTGGTTCGGGGCTTCGGGGATGGTTGCACAATATTCCCCATATATAGGGATATCATGTGTATGGTTATTTTGGTATTTTTTGATTGTAAATTTTAGATTAGTAAATGACGGTAAGTCTATTCCTGACTATAATATTACTACTCCAACGGGGGCCACAAAGCCGGACCCCAACGACATATATCCTTTGACTGTAATGGCATTTATGGTCAGATATACCAATATTTTAGTTAATCAAGGAAGGGGTATTGTCACTACATTAGAACATATTAAGTATTATTTCTTAACTAAATCTGCTGGGGCAAAAAGATTAGAAATTTATAATAATTTAGGAGATAAAAAAGATAAAGAATTTAATAATTCATTTAACAAAGGTGGTCCAGGTGAGGGCGGAGAACACCCATTATATGGTCCAGTTCAGTATGCAATTATAGGTAGTGGTATGAAAGAAACTAGAGAAATGGGATATATTAAGAAAATAGGTTATATTAAGGCATTAAATAATTGCGTAGGATTAAATGAGGATAAATTTACTATTGTTCCTAATGGTTATGACGGTAACGAATACGAATCCACTAAAAATAAATCATATATTAATACAGGAAGTGTAGCTGGTAATATATTTATTATGTTGGCGTGTATTTATAGAGAGAAGCCATTAAATGAAGGCGCTGGCGAAGTAGAACAAAATGCAAATGTAGAAAAATATTGCGATGCTACAAATAATACTTTAGAATTGTGCCAAAGTTTATCATCCAATGCATCTTTCTCTGAAGAATTAACTTTAATGAAGGATGACACTCCTTTTTATTTTCAAAATATTAACTCAGATGGGTTGCTAGAGGAAAATCAACTGATAAAAAATAATGGGACCAAACCATCCATAACTCATATTATAACGAAAGCAGACGCTCCATGGCTTCAAACGGATGAAGTAGATGGAGGTGGATACAGGAGAACAAAAAAGAAAAGAAAAATACCAAAAAAGGCAAAAAGTTATCGTAAACCTAAGTTTTACACTAAAAATAAACAATTTAAATTAAAAGGTGGTAACAAGAAAAGAACTAAAAAGTTTAGAAATAAAAGTAAATTAAAAAGAAGATACTATAATTAAATTTGTTATCTAATATAAATTATTTATTTAAATATTTTCTATTAGATATATAATGAATATAAGTGAACTATTTAACAGAAGAAAGAATATGTTCTACCAATATTGGCAGGATACTTATGACATTGGGCCTATAAGTCAACCTACTTCTAATATTTCACAACAAGGTCAAGCACAACAAGGTCAAGTACAACCAAGTCAAAGTCAAGGACAACCAAGTCGAAGTCAAGGACAACCAGGACAAAGTCAAGGACAACCAAGTCAAAGTCAAGGACAACCAAGTCAAAGTCAAGGACAAGGAGAACAAAGTTTAGGACAACCAAACCAACGAAATGTTGAACCTGTTAAACCTCCACCACCACCTCCTAAACCTCCAATTGATGATACTATAATTTCTAGTTTAACTGGTTTAACAATTTTGGATTTTTTTACTAACAATAAAGGGAAAATAGAATATGATAGTAAATCTAAAACTCATATGGTTCCAACAGAAAAAAATATGGAATGGACAGCTTTAAAAACTTTTATTTATTCACCTCAAGTTGCGAAATATATTGAAAAATGTAAACAAATTGAGCCTGCAAAACTTCAAGTTTTAGTAAAGGACGTTTATTTAAAGAACATAAATATTTTATTAAAAGAATTAGAAAAATTTATAGACGATGCTATTATTTTGGGTCTAACTGGTTTAACAATTTTAGATTTTTTTTCAAGCGATAAGGCAAAATTAGAATATGAGAGTAAATCTAAAACTCACATTGTGCCAGCAGAAAAAGAAAAAGAATGGACTGCTTTAAAAAAATTCATTGAATCCAAAGATGTAATGACTAAATATATTGAAAAATGTAAATTAATTGATGACACCAAACTTCAAGCTTTAGTGAAGGATGTCTATCAAACAGATATAAATAGTTTATTTTCAGAATTAGGGAAACAGGATGAATTGTTTGTAGAAAATATGCTTAAATCTTTTAAATTTAACTTAAATAGTTTGTATAATAGTATAAAATCGACAGTAAAATTAAAAGATGATTTTGTAACAGATGTAGTAAAAGTCTTTATTCCCGAACCTATAGGTGAATTAAATTCGGACAATATTGTTGAAAAACTGATAAATAATTTACCTGACGAATATTTTAAACGTAAATTAGGTAATAAAACCGGCGATTTATATGAAAGTTTTGATATTAATTTTTTTAGTAAAGTTAAGTCTGGTTTAGAAAAAAAAGAATTTGTAGATGCCAGAGCAAATTTTATTGATATGAAAATTGGTTCAGCCAGAGTTATTGTAGCAGTAAATAACAAATATTTTTTCGAAGATGATGGTACAAATAATTCTCAAAATGAAAATAAATTTTTAGTTACAGGACCATCTGATAATAATACAGATTGTAAACCTGAAAATTGTATCCATAATATGTTATATATACCTCTAAAGTCGGTTTGTAAAACAGAGATAAAGTATACATCAAATGACCTAGCAGATATAAGTTCAAAACAGCTTTTTACAGGTAATGCAGAAGAAGCTAAGACAAACCCTAATAATCTTGTAATTTATAATGGTCCATTTAATGAAGTTTATTCCCCTGAAATAATATACCCTGAAAAACAAGGCTTTGGATATGATACTAAAGTAATTTTTGATAATTCTTTTAAACAAGCTATGGATAAACTTAAAAATTATAAGAGTGTTATTGTATTTGGATTTGGATTTTCAGGTTCTGGTAAAACATATCAATTAGTAGATAGTGCAAAAAATAATGTTAGTGAAGGTGAAGGTGAAGGTAAAAAACCAAATACAATTTTATATCATATTTTAAGTGATATGGAAAAAATAACACCAGGAGCTAAACAAGCAGGTATAATTGGAATAAATTTTTCTATTACAGAATTATACCCATATGAAGAAGATATTTTTGAAAAAACTTACAGTTCGGGAGAAACTACAAAAATTAATGGTGACTATTATTACCTAAGAAATGATTTACCCGTATCACCTGGAAAACAGATACCTGAATTAAATAGATATAGTATTCAACAGGAGGGTGATGATAGAGAAAATTTTTTAGGTAAATTAAATACCTTTTTATTAGAAGATTTTGTAAAAATAGATCAAAGAGTTAAACTTTATAGATATAATACAATGAGAATATCACCTACACCAAATAATAGAGAATCATCTCGTGGACATTTATTTTATGAGTTTGAATTTAAATGGAGTAATGGTAAGAAAAATAAATTTTGTATTATTGATATGGCTGGGACTGAAAATACTATTGAAATTAAGAAAGCATTTTTTGGTACAGTAGAAGGTAGTCCATTAAAAAATATTAATCAAAGGGGGTCAACAAAATCTGACGAAATGAACGGTTGGGATAATGTATATGAAGCTATTAATGTTGATAAAGATTTTCCTTATATAGGAAAGGGCGATGAATTTTCTGTTTTTCTTCATACTCGTAGTGGTAAAGATGGTAAAAACGGTTTAGTATTAACAAAAATAGTAAAAGCATTTGGACTAGAAGCATCGTCAGATTACAAACTTCCAACTGATGTAAAACCGAAACCTTCAGAGACTCTGATATGGAAGAAATTGAATGGGAATCTACCAACACAAAGTGAATTAACAGCAAGTATTAGTAAAATATTTGTAGATTTTAATGTTATTTATAATGGATTAGAAAGTAAAGATGATTTTACAGAGAAACATACATTTTTAACTTTTGTAGATAATGACAAGAAGAATGAACCGAAAAATAAAGAATATTCCAATATATTATCAGGTAAATTAGATAAATTTTTTACTAATATGATAGGAGACCCAGATGTACCTACCGGTAATGCCGACACCAGCGACGCGCCGCCCGGCGACGACGCCACACAGTTGAAGGTAGGTAAAAAGATAGAGGCTAAATTACTTTTAGATAAAATAAAAACTCCTGAAGAAAAATCTGATTATTTTACACAGTTACAGAATTCTGTTAATTCAAGTGATGATAAATTTTTTGTTAACCAAATTGTTGAAACTTACAAAATGTTTATTGGTGAAGATGTTAGTAATATAAATGAGCGTAATCCTGATGCTACTATATTTGGATGGATTGAAGGTTTTAATTCTGAAAATTTTAAAGCTTACCTTAATGATTTTGTTAAGGACGACCACGTGGACTATGAGATAAATAAAATTTGTGTAAGTTGCGTTTATATATTTTATAAATTTATATTTCGTATAAGAAAAGAGACAATTATGAAAGCAGGAAAAGGCACAAAAGAAGTTGTGGGAGCTTTAGGACAAGATGGCAATAAATTAAAAAGATTATTTAAAATGGCTTTTATGTATAGGTATACACAAATAGTAGTTAATCAGGGAAGAGGTATTGTAACCTCTTTGGAACATATTAAATACTACTTTTTATACAAATCTCCTGGTCAAGAAAGACTAACAGATTATAATAATAATGGAAAATCGGTTACAATACCTGACTCTAGTAATATTGGTTATAACTATAACTATGATAAATCTAGTATTGGTATGGGTGACTTAATGGATAAGTCAGTTAAATATAAAATCAATAGTAGTAAAATGGTTGAAACTAGAGAAATGGGATACATGAATAAAATTCAATTAATTAAAAAAATGAATGAAATTGTAGACGCAGACGAACCAGAACTTAAAGCAGAAAATATAGGTAATACTGGTAAAACTTTAGTTAATATTGGGACTACCACTGATTGTTTATTTATGATGCTTGCATGTATACTAAGATATGAAGGAGATATTGCCAATAAAGATATTATAAATAAATACTGTAATGCTACATATAATACTCTAAAATTATGCCAAAGTTTATCATCTAAACCTAAAAAATTTTCTATTGTAGATAATATTATAACTAAAATAGAAAATTTTTTAGGTTTAAAAAAAAATAAAATTATAAGAAAAAGTAAAAAAAGAGTTAGGAAAAAGGGAAAAAAATCTAAAAGAAAAAATAAAAGATATAGTTAATCTACAGGTATTTTTTCACCAGGGGGTCCCGTGCTAGTATTTTTATGAACCGTAATCCGTAAAATACCATTTTCATATTTAATTTGTAAATTACTTTGAGTTATGTAATTTGGAATATTAAATGATTTAACATATTTTCTTTCTTTGATATGAGTCCATTCTAAATTATTTCCAATTGAAGTAGATGCAACTATATTTAAATTACCATTAGTTAAAGTTACATCAATACTTTCCTTCTCTACACCAGGTATTGATACTAAAATTTTAATTTCCGTTGAGGTTTCTTTGATATCACTAAATGGATACCATTCGGGCTTAGTGATAGGATTATTAAAATTAGTATTACTCATATTGTTTAGAATAGGTAGTCCCATTTCGAATAAAGAACCGACAACGTGGTGTCCTAAATCGTTAAAACGATTAAATGTCTCTTGTCCAAATTCGTTAAAATTATTGTTATAACAATTGTTATTATTTTGGTTTCTTCTATAATTACTCATTATATTTATAAAATATTTAAATTTCTTTAAATATTTTATAATAAAAGTTTATTAACCTAAGTTATTTATTAAATTATATCTTATAATATTATGGAATTACAAAAAGGTGATTATTTAATAGTTAAATTAGACACTTTTTTAGATATGGGTTCACCCGAATGGATTGTGGGTGTAAAAATAGATTCGAGTAAATTTAAATTAATGAAAGATGGGGATGTAATAGAAATAACTAATTATAACGATTATTATATGGGACTCATGTTTGATATAGATGGATTCATACCATCGGGTACTACTTTAAGAATTTATCCATTAAAACATAAACACTACACACCTGGATGTTCAGCTTATTTCCGACCTAAAAAAACATGTATACATTATGATATACTACATAAAAAGTATCGAAGATTTTGTCGAAAGGATAGGAGGACCACAACATCAGAATCAAAAGAGATGGAGTTATTAGTAAAAGTACATATAATAGATAAAAAAAAAAAATTTATAGATTTGTCAATAGGTAAATGTTATAAATTATCAAGCAAAAAGTAAATAAAATTGAAAGACAATCCTCTTTCTTTATTTAATAAAGATATGAAATTTTGTGTATTATTCAGTTTATTGGGTATAAGTGTTGCATCAATTTGTCAAAATGATATATATTATATTAATAGTGAAGCAGATTTAAATCAGATAGCAGACTGTAATGTTATTAATGGTAGTTTATATATCCATGGAGAACATAATATAAATAGTTTAAGTAAGTTATCGAATCTAAATATTATTACAGATAATTTAGTTATTATTGATAGTCATAGTTTAAGAAGTTTAGAAGGTTTGCAAAATTTATATTCTGTGGATGGTAATAATTTATATTTAGAACAATATAGTATTGTTATAAAATTTAATATTAATGAAACGGGACGCGGATTATGTTATGCTAATACTTTAAATTGGACTAAAATTACAAATCACGATGTAAATATGTTTAGTAATGGATTAGAATGTCCGGATTGTCATAATGAATGTAATGGGTGTTGGGGGGATGGTCCTAGATTATGTCAGGATTGCATAAATTATAAATATAACAACACGTGTGTACCATATTGTCCTTCTACTTATGAAGGTAAAATATGCGATAATGTATTGCCATCATCACCGATATTGGATGGATTTGTTACTTTAGATAATAACATATATTTAAATTGGACAACATCTAATAATCATGATTTTATCAATGGCTATAAATTATATCTAAATAATTTTGCAAAAGATAATGTTAATACAGTTATTGATTACTTTACAAATTTAGATTATAATCAATATCCTAATAATTATTTTATTAATGGAACACTGTTAGATTTTGATACTATTTATCTAATTAAATTGGAGTTTATTAATGATATAGGAACAAGTGAACCAACAGTTATATTTCTTAAAACCTATCCACAACTAACCACCCAAACATCCACAGTGACAACTACAGCGACAACTTCCCCAACAACCACAGACAATACAACTCCAACATCTACAGAGACATCAACCTCAACAACCACAGAGACAACAACCCCAACATCTACACCGACTAATACGAAAACTACATCAGCAACAACTTCGGTAACATCTACGGCGAAGGCAACTTCAACGACTACTTTGGATACTATAACTAAGTCAACTAAACCTATAATAACTCCAACATCATTACTAATAACTACACATAAAGTTGAATCTAATATATCTAGTACTCTTATAAATAATACAAATTCAGTAATAGATGAAAATATTACTACTAAACAAGTAACGACTACAATATATACAACAACAACAACGTGTACTACAATATCTTATAATAATGGAACTTATCAAAATTCTGATATAGATGCAAAAAATATATTATTAATTATTGTTTTAATAATATCAGGTATTATACTATTAAGCTTAATCGTAGTGGTAATTAAAGTTTATCGTTATAAAAAAAAAAAGAAGAGAATTCACCCGAATAAAGTTTCATTAGGGTGTTCTCGTATAGTGTGTAATAATATCTATGAAGGTACCAATAGTACCCATATGAATCCAGTATATGATTCTAATTCTAGAAGTTCATCTGCATCTACACATTCAGATTCAGAGTAATCAAACGTTGTCTAATAATTCAATTATAGCATTTTCGGGTTCTTCTGATATAAATTCTGTGGATATACGATTTCTACACAAAGGACATGAAGAATTCTTTTTGTACCAATCGGCAATACATTTATAATGAAATACATGGTCACAGTGAAGACATACTGGCATTTGGCTGCCAGAAGAAATTTTATTAACATTTTCTAAACAAATACTGCATTCTTTATTATCAAAAAAATCTGGAAATTTAGGTTTAAAATTTTTAAAAGAAATTTGATTAGAAATTACTATATCTATATCATTTTTATTATTATAATTACTAATAATTAAGTTATTATTAAAATATTCGGTATCCCATATAAATTTAATATTATTTTGTATGTAATATTTTAATTCTGGATTTTTTTGTTTTATAATATATTTTAAATTTTCTAAATATAATTTATCATTATTTAAATTTACCGAATATAAATCATGATATTCTCTAGGACATATTCCTATATTATTTACACGATTAGAATTGCGGTTTCCCATATATAACTTAATTTATTTTTTATAATATAAAGTATCAATTTTGTTATACATATATTATACATAACTTATAGTTTAAAATTAGAAAAAATAAGTAAAAAATACAGTTTATTATATAAAGACATCGTACATATTAAATTAATGGATAAATTAGAATGTACTAAAAAGGCTGCTCAAATACATAAAAAGGTAAGAGAACTATTAAAAGATTATATAAAACCGAATATCAAATTATATGATTTATGTATGTTTATAGAAAATAACGTTAGAGAGTTATCTAAGAAAAATGGTGAACAAAAGAACGGTGGAGTTGCATTCCCAACAGGTGTATCGTTAAATAATATTGCAGCTCACTGGACTCCTAATTTGGATGATAAAACAATTTTAAAAAGTGATGATGTTTGTAAAATAGATTTTGGTGTTCATGTTGATGGTTGGATAATTGATAGTGCTTTTACGATATGTTTAGATAATAAGTATGACCAATTATTAGAAGCATCAAAAGAAGCCGTATATAATGTTATAAAAAATATGGGAGTGGATACCAAAATATCAGAATTAGGGGCCATTTCAGAAGAGATTGTAACATCATATGAACAGGATGTAAATGGAGTAATGATGCCTCTGAAACCTATAAGTAATTTAACAGGTCATTCAATAAATAGGTGGACTATTCACTCTGGACAATCAATATTCGGTGTTAAAAATAAAAGTTTAGATGTAATTAAACCTGATTCATTTTATGCAGTGGAGATATTTCCAACAACTGGTACAGGGGTTACATATATGGAGGGCAATTCAACCCATTATATGTTAAAAAATAATTATCCAAAAAATGTAAATTTTAGATTTAAAAGGACTAAAAATTTGCTATTTGATATTAAAAAAAGATATGATACTTTAGCATTTTGTCCAAGATTTTTAAATCATAATAATAGAGATAAAATAAATTATCAAATGGCTATAAACGAGTTATTTAATAAAGAAATAGTTAATAGTTATCCACCATTATTAGATAAACCTGGTTCACTTGTCTCCCAATTTGAGCACACAGTGTATATTGGTAATAATAGTAAGATTAATTTATCGCAAGGAAAAGATTATTAAAGTTTTTTTCTATATAATATATAAGAGATATGGCAACTGCTTTATTAGCACCATTAATAACAATAATACCGCCAGTATTAATGATAATTATAATTTTTATAGTTTTTGGTGATGTATTATTCCAAGTAATATCTGTATTAATAGATTTATTGGGTCTTTTAAAACATATTTGGGAGCCCGAAGTATTTATTAAGGAATTAATTTTTGGTATTTATAGTGGTATAATTATGATATTTACGTCTTTAATTGATTTAATGAAAGGATATGTGCAAGCTATAGTAAAAAAAACTGGTATAAGCGATAATATTTTTGGTCTTACAGCTGGAGGTAGTAATAAAAAGAGTAAAATATATATTAAGTATTGTAAAAGAAATATTAAGGATGAAGAGTGTAAAACTATAAAATATATAACTGAGAGTGAAGAAAAATCACTAAAGGAGTTAATTATAGATGAGATTAAAAATGTATCTAGTTATTATAGATTTCATAACAATAATTCACCAAAATATTACGATGATTCTGATACATTTTGGAAAGAAATGGGTATAGGTGACGATTCTAAAAAGGACATTAAACAATATTACTTAGATTACTATAAAGAACCTACAAAAATAGATATTATAAATGCTTCTAGAATAGAGATACATATGCCTACTGAAAACTCGGCACTTTGGGTTCAATATTTAATTAAATATGATAAAAGATTTAGAATACTAATGTATAAAAATGTTGAAATTAAATTAAACGTTTATCCATTAGAAAGTAGTGTGGTTTGTGCAAAAACTACTTTATTTCAATATATAATATTAGTGTTATGTCCACCATTATATGTATTTTTACGAAAAGGTATTACTGGTGGGTGGCATTATATTGTTATTGATATAATTTTAACTTTATTGTTTTACTTTCCTGGATTAATTTATGCATTAATAATAACATTTAATCCTATGGATGATAATTGGACGTAAAACCTTAGAATAAATTATTTAACAATAATATTATATTTAATATTATGAATTTACCAGTTGAAATATTTACTGAAATATTAAAATATTTAGATATTAAGGATATTAGAAAAATGTCTTTATTATCTAAATTATTATTAGATATTGTGATTGAATCCATACCAACATTATGTTATCATAATCATCTATTACTATCGCAATTAATATCTAATTTGAATAAATTAGATAGTATAAATTATTTTAGAAATATTGTTTATAAATTGATTAAAAATACTAAAAATAATAATAAAAAATGGTCTAATATTTTATTTATTAGATTTTATTCACTCTATACTAATAATAAGTCCTCTAAAAAAGTTAGATTACTGCCGAATCCAAAATTTTATAGCTTAATTCAATTACATCCAGATAGAATATTCTCAAGTGAGCCTGAATTATGTATAAATATAGATATACCCAAAGATGAATACGCCA
>Ga0209634_1000208_pt1 | contig 46983 bp, 52 predicted proteins | sample LinPmetageLP40_FD_184043 | JGI IMG/M metagenome (GOLD analysis project Ga0209634, IMG submission 184043) | Marine viral communities from the Pacific Ocean - LP-40 (SPAdes) (version 2) | ecosystem: Environmental > Aquatic > Marine > Oceanic | place: Pacific Ocean | collected 2010-08-26
TGGCGACAAGAAAGCGGCAGTGAAGAAGAAGCCGGCAGCGAAATCACCCTCGAAAAGCAAAGAGAGGAAGGCGTCATAAATGGCTGGTCCGGGTGACAAGCTGGCAGACTACACTACACGGCGCGATTTTTCCCGCACGGCTGAGCCCGAAGGCAAGATGCATCAGGTGCGTCGCGCCGGACTGCGGTTCTTAGTGCAAAAGCACGCCGCCACACGTCTCCACTATGATTTTCGGCTGGAATGGAACGGTGTTCTCCTGAGTTGGGCCGTGACCAAGGGGCCGACTGCCGATCCTCGGCAGAAGCGGCTTGCGGTGCGGACCGAGGATCATCCGCTGGATTATGGCGATTTCGAAGGCACAATCCCGAAAGGTGAATACGGCGGCGGCACCGTCATGCTTTGGGATGAGGGAACGTGGCTGCCGAAAGGCGACCCCGACGCGGGCCTCACGGTGGGCAACCTCAAGGTCGTGCTGCAAGGGCACCGGATGCGGGGGGCCTGGGCGCTTGTGCGGATGAAGCCGCGCAAAGGCGAGAAGCGCGAGAACTGGTTGCTGATCAAGGAGCGGGATGCCCTCGCCTCGGACGAACCTGACGGCCTGACGGCGACACAGAAGGTGTCGGTGCGCACTGGACGCACGATGAACGAAATCGCACGCGGAGCGAAGTTTAAGCCCGCGGCAACGAAAAAACGAGACGGAAAGCGCCCACCATTTCGCAAGGTCCAGCTGGCCACGCTCGCCGAGACTGCGCCCGAAGGCGACGACTGGATCCATGAAACAAAGTTCGACGGATATCGCTGCCTTGCCTCCCTTGGCAAGGGTGGGACGCGCCTGTTCACGCGCAGTGGAAACGACTGGACCAATAAGTTCGCGGCGCTGGACGGGGCCTTCGACACGCTGCCCTGCGCGTCGGCATTGATCGACGGCGAGGTGATGGCCGCCCGGATCAGTGGCACGGCATTCTCGTCCCTACAGGACGCCCTGAACATCGGCGATCCGTTGGTATTTTACGCATTCGACCTCCTGTCCCTCGACGGCGCCGATCTGGCGAAACTTCCTCAGACCGCTCGGCGTGAAGCACTTACGAAACTGATGGCTGGAATGCCGGAGGGTGGCACCTTACGGATGAGCCAGCATGTGCAGGGCCATGGACCCGAAGTTTTTGCCGCAGCCTGCGAGGCGGGGGCCGAGGGCATTATCAGTAAACGTTGCGACGCGCCTTATCGTGGTGCGCGCACCAAGGCGTGGCGCAAGCAGAAATGCACCAAACGGCAGGAGTTTGTGGTGGGGGGGCTGTCGCCGTCAGACAAGCGGGGAAGGCCGTTCGCTTCGCTTTTGCTGGGCGAGTTTGGTCCTGACGGGCTGCGTTATCGCGGTCGGGTCGGCACCGGGTTCACCGATGCCGATTTCGACCGACTGGAGAAGGCGCTGAAAGCCCGCAAGACGAGTCCGTTCATCGACGTGCCTGCCAATATTGCCCGTGCGGCGACATGGGTAACGCCCAAAGCCGTTGTCGAGATAGACTTTGCCGAATTCACCGCCGACGGCCACATTCGCCACGGCACCTATCTGGGGTTGCGTGAGGATAAGGAGGCCGCCACCGTGACAATTGAGCAACCGGAAACGGATTCGCCCGTCGTGGCTGGCGTGAAGATCAGCAACCCTGACCGACGGGTGTTCGGCGATGCCGGTTTCACCAAACTGGATGTCGCGCGGTATTATGAGCGGGCAGGCGAACGTTTGACTGAAATAGCAGGCCACCGACCTCTTTCTCTTTTACGCTGTCCCGGTGGCCTGGAAGAAGCGTGTTTCTTTCAAAAGCACGGCCACGGTGCGATGCCTGCCGCACTCCAACGCATCGCCATCGAAGAAAGTAACGGCGAGACTGCCGATTATCTTTACGCAACGCGCGCCGAATCCTTCGTCGCCGCGGCGCAGATGGGCACAGTCGAGTTTCACATTCAGGGGGCGCGCACCGATCGGCTCGACCGGCCAGACCGGCTCGTCTTCGATCTCGACCCAGATGAAGGACTCGGGTGGGACGATGTGCGGCAAACTGCATTGGACCTGCGCGGCTGGCTGTCCGATCTCGCACTGGAAAGCGGGGCGATGGTGACCGGCGGGAAGGGCGTCCACGTCTGGGTGCCGCTGCGCCGCACCCAAGGTTGGGACGCGGTGCGCGGGTTCGCCAAGACACTGGCACATGTTTTGGAGGAGAAGGAGCCGAAGCGCTTTACCGCCTCGATGTCGAAAGCGCGGCGCAAGGGCCGGATTTTCATCGACTGGCTGCGCAACGAGCGCGGTGCGACGGCCGTAGCACCCTGGTCCCTGCGCGCCCGTGCTGGGGCGCCGGTGGCGGTGCCGGTCGGATGGGACGAGCTGGCGAATTTGAAGGGCGCGGCCACGTTTACTTTGGCCAACATCGACACTCGGCTCGCTGCGCCCTGTCCCTATCTCAAGCAGGCAAACAGTCTCCACACCCTCGATGCCGACACGGCGACGCGGCTTCAGGACTGGATCGACAGTTAATCCGCCTCGCTTTCCGGCAATACCGCGACTGTCCAGGCTGTGCCGTCACAATGTCGGCAGGCGACAGGTGTTTTGACAGCGACCTCGATGAGTGTCCGCATCGGCAGCAGGCCTCTTAGCCAGGGCCGCACATCGCGGGGGCACATACATGCAGATTCGATCGGCAATCCGGGTCGGGGTGGTCTGGCCCAAAAGAAGCTGAAACGCCTGGATGACTAGAGATAGGCATGCCTCACTTCACCCAGGTTGACATAGCCTTGCTCCCGCAAGCTTTCGAACAACTCACTCTTGCCGATTTTACTATCACGCAAGGCCTGCATGTTAATCACGCCTTCGCAGACGATCTCGGCCGCCACCCCGGCACCTCGGGGTAGAAAATTGCATCGCCGACGGCAGAACCCAGGGCGATAACGAGCAGGAACTCGACGGTCGACATCTGCGCGATGCCCCGCCCGCCGACCCACCGGATCAGCAGCAATGAATACGCATAAATCACATAAGGCTCTCGGCGAGATACCATGTCGGCTGCCCGGCAAGCGCCGGAAAGTCGGGGCTTTGCGGTTGTGATCCCTGGCCATGGCAACTGTGGCAGGACGGGATCCCGGCCTCTGCGATGCCGTCGAGGGCAATGCGTTGGCCAAGGGCCAGCAGCGCCTCGGGCGTGGAGGACGTCCAGCCGGGAGCGGCTATCGGTACCGTGGCATAGCCAAGATCGGTGTCGCCCTCGAGAATCCCGGCCGCGTCCTGTGGCGTGTCGAGCGGCAGGACCAGCGGGCCGGTCGCCCCCGGCGATGCCTCTGCGTCCCTGTCGGCACCCGCGTCGGGGCCGGGTTCCGGCACCGGGCCGGGCTGCCGGGCAAAGTATTCGGTAAGTTCAGCGAGGGTCTGCGCATCATAACGGCTTGCGGGAGGCTGCATGAAGCCGCTTTCACGCCTGCCTTGCGCGAAGGCTGTAAGGTCGCGGAGAGATAGGGCGCGGGCTGACCCGCTATGATTGGAAAGGCACCGCTGGCCGCGCCCTGCCCCTGGCCCAGCCCATCCCGGCCCTGGCAGCGGGCACAATTTTCCAATGCGTTCTCGAAAATGCCGTCCAGCGCCACCAGCGCCTGCCCGCCCGCCTCCAGGTCGTAGTCCACAGTGCCGCCACCGAGGGCAAGATCGGCATAGGTCGCGGCGGTAATGTCTGGCAAGGCGCGCAGAAAGGCCACCTGCGTCCAGACCTCGTCATCTCGGCCCTGCGCCGGCCAGGCGGGCATCCCGGTATATTTGAACCCGTTCTTTACTATCCAGAACAGTTCCTCGTCGCTCCAGTCCCCGACGCTGTCCTCCAGCCGCGGCGGGGAAGGAACCATGATGGCCACGACCGGAGACTGACGTATGCCGTGGGCACCATGACAGGCAGCGCAGCTTGTCGCGTAATTACCGGCCGACCGCTGGATCAGGGCCGGATCGGACAGGTCCAGCCCCTCGGGCTTTTCGACCGGCGTTGACTGGGTGGCGACCGCGTTCTCCAGCGTCCAGCCAAGGAATCAGCGCGTTACAGGCCAGTGACCCGACGAGGCCGCGATCGAAACCAGACCCGACCAGCCGACCAGCAATACCCCGGCAATGCCCAGAACCAGCAGGCCTGCCAACCGCTTCCAGGTCAGAACGATCCCCAGCCTCATCTGCAATCCCCGATCATCGCGATGGGAAGGGTCTCGAATACCACCGCCACGAAGCACAATATCGCCAGCAGCAGCGTCGAGAACTCGAGGAACCGCTCGCGCGCCTCGGGCGTATCCTGATCGTTGTGGAAATCGCCTTCACCGGCTCGCCATTCGCGTCATGAGCGCCGCAGAATCAGACCGATCAGGGCGAGGCAGACCAAAGTCACGCCGCCGATCAGCGTCCGCGTGCCACCGATTCCGCGGAAAGGATCGCCGTTGGGCGCGCATTGCCAGGCCACCAGCAGATAGCTGAACAGGAAGTGAAATCCCCAGAAGCCCCTGTTCCCGCTCCGGGCAATCATGGTCCAGAACGGCAAGGCCGCAGCGAAGATCGAACCGTGCATTATGGCATGAACAAAATCGTCCTCAAGTGCCACGGCAAGCGCGCGCGGCGCCTGCCAGAACAGGAAAACGCCCAGCATCAAGGCGGTGGCGACACCGGGCGCGTTCAGAAGACCGTTTGCCCGACGCCAGGCTGCGGCTTGGGCAAGCGCGCCGAACCACCTTTGCCAGCGTCGCGGCAAGGCGCGGGTCATCGTCGCAAGCGGTTGTCCCATCACCAGAAGCGGCGCCGCCAAACCCATCAATGTGATATGCTGCGCCATATGTGCGGAAAACAGGCTCTCAGCGCCGCGATCTCGCCCGCAAAACACGCCGCCTGCCAGATTCGTACGCCGCGACCCTGACCGGCCCGTGCCCAGGCAAGATGCAAACCGCGAGTGTAAAGAGCGCTCGCCAACCCCAGCTGCAGAAAGACCGAGGGCGTAAAAGACCACATTGTCCAGAAGTCGACCGGTGACGGCGCCTGCCATCGCTGTGCGCCCGCGCCGGCGTGGCGACGATCAACAAGATAGCGGCAGAAAGCGATGCGCAAGAGGCTGCGTCAAGTCTGTGGCGGCAGCACCGGGCAATGCGCCGGGCGTGCAGCACGATTTTCCGGGGTCCGTACGGTTACCTGTGCTCCACCTCCGGAGGTCCGATGCTCACCCTGCTCGAATTTCGCGCAGGTTTCAATCTTCTGGCCCGGCAAAGAGGCCCGGTCGCATGTCAGTTGCCGAGGGCATAGGCCACGACTTGGTCGCCAATTTGCGGCTTCAGAATCGGGTTGCCACCGGCGACGAAGACGACGTAATCGCGCCCCTCGTGGGTATAGACCGCAGGAATGGCGACCGAGGGCGCCTCGACCAGATCCGACCAGACCTCGGTGCCGGTCCGGGCCTCGAGCGCGCGCACTCTCGCATCCATCGACGCGCCGATGAAGATGACCCCGCCCGCCGTCACCACCGGGCCGCCGAGCGTCGGCGAGCCCCAGCTTTCGGGACCGTAGAAACCCCATTGCTGCGTCATTCCGAACGGCACTTCATAGAGCCTGTCGCCGGTGCGCAAATCATAGGCCGAAAAGGTGCCGTAGGGCGGTGCCCAGCAAGGCAGATTGGCCCAGTTGGTCCAGTTGTAAAGCTGGATTCCATAGGGCGCACCCTCTTGCGCGTAATAGCCCTGCTCTGCACCGCTTTCACCGGCGACCTGAGCGTAGGTGTCGCGCGGAATGAGCTTGATCACCTGCACGATGCGCGAGGAGTTGAGGTAGAGGATGCCTGTTCTGGGATCGACGGCACCGCCGCCCCAGTTATTGGCACCGGCCGTTCCGGGCCATAGAAATGTCCCCTGTTCGGAAGGCGGCGTGAACAGCCCTTCGTAGCGGAAACGTTCGACATCGTCGCTGCACTGGCCCCAACCCGTCACATCGGCCAGCCGAGAGACATCGGGCAGCTTTCCGGGATCGTTGGTGGGTGCCAGCGCGGACGAGAAGGGCTGGGTCGGGGCGGCCATTTCACCTTTCGCATCGCTGGCGGGCACGGGGCGATCCTCGATCGGATAGACCGGCTCGCCGGTCTCGCGGTTGAGCACGAAGATCTGACCCTGCTTGGTGGTCTGAACCAGCGCGGGGATCTTCTCGCCATTCTTCTCCAGATCGACAAGGGTCGGGGCGGAAGGTGTGTCATAATCCCAGATATCATGACGGATGAGCTGTTGGCTCCACCGGACCTCGCCGGTCTCGATATCGACCGCCGTCACCGAGGTTGCCAGCGGAATCGGATCCGTCCGGTTGCCACCCCAGTAGTTGGGGCTGGGCGAGGATACCGGTACATAGACCAGCCCGAGCCGGGGATCGGCGGCCATGGAGGTCCAGATATTGGCGGTGCCGGTTTGCGGTATCAGGTCTTCCGGGATGAAGGACAGATCCCACTTCAACCCACCGGTGCGGGCGTCGATCGCCATCAGATTGCCCGGCGGCGCGACGGCATAGGCCCAATCCTTCCCGGCCCAACCCAGCAGCAAGGTGTCGCCGACGACAGTGGGTGGCTGAAGCAGAGAGAACGGAAAATTGTCGTTGACCGTATTCCACTGGTTTACGTCGAGAACGCCGCTTTCGCCAAAATCGGCGCAGGGCTGTCCGGTATCGGCGTCAACCGCGTGCAATGTCGCGTTCATCGTTCCGATGTAGACGCGCTTTTCGCACCCCCCCTGCGACCCGCTCTGCCAATAGGCCACACCGCGATTCTTCAGCGCGGGCTGGGTCAGCGCCTCGAGCACCGTCTCGGGCTCATAGGACCAGCGTTCCTCGCCGGTCGCGGGATCGAGCGCGAGTATGCGGTAGAACGGAGTCCCGAGATACAGTGTCTCGTTGGCGTAGATCGGTGTCGCCGACCACACGGTTTGCGGCAGCTCGTCGCTGCCGTCGGCCGAGTCCCCGGTTTCAACCGACCACACCCTTTCAAGACTTTGGACCGTCTCGGGTGTGAAGGAACTGACGGGAGAATACTTTTGCGCCGCAAGATTGCCGTTGAACGTCGTCCAGTCGGTGGGCTGAGCACCGGCACCCTGCGCGGCGAGGAGAAGAAAGGCTGCAAGAGTCCGGGCCATGTAGGTCACGTTGTCATCCTTCCCTGTCTGCTGCCTGCAAAGGCCGCAGCTAAACCGGCAAGCAGCGCCAGCAGCATTGTGGCCACAAGTACATTGGCCATCAGGAAATAGGCCGCGACCGCCGTCGCCGCCGCGTCGATGACGCTCAGTGTGAGCAACAGCCCGAAAAGCCACCGTTTCAGATGAACGAAAGCCAGCAATGTCGCAGTGGCGGCAAGCAGCGCCGTGGAAACCAACACGAGGGTCGCGCCTGCCGACCCGGCAGTCCCGCTTGTCGGAGAAAGAAGCTCGAACAGCGCAAGTCCCAGACCAGTCAAACCCAGAATGGTAATAAGAAGCAAAGCTGCCTGGCGGAAGTTTCTCGTGATCATCATGAGTATATAACGTTGTTTGTCTTCCGAGGTTCCAATCGGGACTGGCTGGGGAATGCCCTAAACTTGGAGGATAGGCGCGCCGTGCTTGCTGCGTAGCCTTCGTGCCGTCGAGGACGTCGGATCATGGTGGAGTTGCGAACTTCAAATACGGACCGATGGGCACCCGGTGACCGAGATCGACATGCCCTTGATCGAGCTTTTCGAAAAGCACGACGAGAGCGACTTCTTGCTCTGTGACCGAGGCGGTGCTTGAGAAGCTTATCGAGCATGACGCCGAAACCTCGACACTCAACGCGATGGCCTGCAGCAGGCCCGTCTTGCCCCCGCCGCGAAGGCGATGCTTGGCATCAGCTATCAGATGAGAATGTCCAGACAGACGGGCGTCAGGATGCCAGCCTGTCCCACAATGACACCCATTCCACCTGGCGGATCGCGGGCATCACGCCGATCCCGGCACAGTCTCCGATGGCGACCCCAAGAATTCAACGCGCCGATGTCAGCACGCAGACCCAAGCGGCTGTCATTCATCATCCCCATGCACAGCCTTGTGGTGCTCGCGATTGGCGTCGCGGAGAATCTTGACCCCACCCCAGATGAATATACCGGCAACGGCGACGCCGACGGCCAGGTCCGGACAATTGGAGCCCAGCCACCAAACGAGTCCTCCGGCAACGAGGATGCCGCCATTCGCCGCGAAATCGTTCCAGCTGACCCCCGCTTTGGTGAAACCGAAGGCACCGGTCTGGCCCTTCGGCACGCGGCCAGCGCGCAGCGCCGTGCCGCTTCGACCAGATCAACGTGTCCGACGACATGGGCGTCATCCTGGTCGACTGAGACCCGCCATATTGAGGCCGGTCCTGGCGATGACGGTTGGTGTGGAAGAACACGGCCAGCGTCCTCCTCTTCCTCGGTCAGAACTGTTGACCGCGGCTCCTTCGGGCCGGTCTTCAGATCCTCGACCGTCGCCCGCTTCCGCCACTTCGCAACCGTCTTGGGATTGATGCCGAGTTCCTGGCTCAACTGCGCGAGCGGAGCTTGCGATTGCTGTATTGCAGCTCTGACGGCGTACGTGGTCGTGGCGCTCCCGTGACGAACTTATCCCATGTTGCTTCCTTCCATTCCTGAGAAAGGTTCGCACCATCAAACCGTCGGATCAAACACCTAGATGCTCGTCGATGACTGCCTTCAATTCTTCGTCGGTCGCGGTTTCCTTCATTTTGGGAAATGCTTCGCAAAGCTACGCCTCGACCGATCGAGCCTCAATTAATTCCTTCAGATACATCTGTTGAAAACTTTCAATGTTCATTTCGGGTCTCCTTTTCGTGTAGTCGTGGCAGTGTACCGACGGTGGGGCATCGTCATATCAATTCACAGGCACTGGTTCCGCCATCCATGGCCAAGTAATTGCCAAAAGGCCGATCCAGAAGAGAAAGAAGATCAACAGTGCTGCCATTGCAGCCGCGATCGCGGGCTGACCTGCTCCCCGAAACTTCCCTCAGTTTGATGTAGAGTTTGCTCAACCTTCGAAGGAGCAAACAAATGCGACAGAGTCGTTTTACTGAAGCCCAAATAATCGGGATGATCAAAGAACAGGAAGCTGGGATGCCGACGGCCGAGGTGTGTCGCAGACATGGCCTGAGCCCTGCTTCGTTCTACAAGTTCAAAGCCAAGCGGTATGAACGTTTCTGACACCCACCGCCTTAAATCGCTGGAGGACGAGAACGCCAAGCTGAAGCGTCTTCTGGCGGACACGATGCTCGACAATGTTGTGTTGAAAGATTTGCTGGGAAAGAACTGACGACACCGAATTTGCGACGGGCTGCAGCACGCAAGGCAATGCGGGATCATGATATCTCGCAACGTCGTGCGTGCAGGCTGGTCGGTGTTGATCCGAAGACCGTCCGGCGCGACAAGCCGCCGGATAATCCTGAAGTTCGCGAAGAGATGAAGGCAATTGCCAGCAAACGGCGTCGGTTCGGCTATCGCCGGATTGGTGTGTTGTTGGAACGCAAAGGCATGATCATGAATCACAAGAAACTGTATCGCCTCTACACCGAGGAAAAGCTGGGTGTCAGGCGGCGCAGAGGCCGTAAACGTGCGCGTGGATCGCGGACACCTATGCCCGTGGCTTTGCGCCCAGGCGAGCGCTGGTCGTTGGATTTTGTGTCTGATACGTTCGGCGCATCTCGTAAGTTTCGCATGCTGGCAGTGAATGACGACTGCTGCCGTGAGAACCTGTGCCTGATGGCCGATACCAGCATCTCTGGCGCTCGGGTTGCCCGTGAATTGGACGCACTGGTGCGCGTCTACGGAAAGCCGGCTTGTATTGTCAGTGACAACGGGACGGAGTTTACCAGTCGCGCGATCCTGAAGTGGGCTGGCGATAACGACGTGGATTGGCACTATATCGATCCGGGCAAACCACAGCAGAATGGCTTCATCGAAAGCTTTAATGGCAGCCTGCGAGACGAGCTGCTGAATGAGGAGATCTTCGATACGTTGGATGATGCCCGCCGCAAGCTGGCTCTTTGGCGATACGACTACAACAATGTCAGACCGCATTCATCGCTGGACAACAAAACACCCGCTGAAGCACGTCGTGCGCTTGAGCAATTTGAGGGCTCCGCACACGACGCGCTTGCCCAAAAAGACGATCACGAATATGAAATCCAAACCCGCAAACTCTCATTATGATTGAGGGAGCCTTGGGGGGCAGGTCACCCCGGTTCTCTAGGGTGCGATCCGAATGAACCGGCTCGATATCATTTCCCTGGCCGACACGGTGGCCGGCGCAAAGGACGCGCAAACAGCGTGGAGAGGCTTTTCAGCCCGGCTTGCACATCATGGGCTAGGCCGCACCGCGCTGCATGACGACCTGAAGCTGAGCGACGCAAACCCGTTCCGGCAGCCGCGCCATTCCTTCGGGCATATCTGGGACGCAGCCTAGGACGAGAAAGTGCGCGGATATCAGGGCAATCTGCGCCGCACAGACGATGCCGATCTCGCGCATCTGAAGCCCACGTTGATGTTCCTGTCGCGCTCCACCACACCGCTTCTGATAAAACACCGGAATTTTCTGGACGGGTCGCATCACACGGCCTTTACACCTCTTTGCAGGTATCTGGTCGAGACCAAGGGCCAGTATCATGCGCTTGCCCTTCCGCTGGTCAATCCGGCCTCGGGGCGGGCTTCGATCCTGTCGGTCTGGGGCGATGAGGATCGCACAGCGCTCGGTCACTACCTGCGGACGCATGCGTCCTTGCTGCAAATGGCGGGACAGGCATTCCTGTCACTGCTGACCGATCCGGACGACGAGGCCCCGCCCCTTTCATCGCGCGAACGACGGGTACTGGCGTTGTATGCGGAAGGCGCCCAAACCGGAGACGTGGCGAATGCGCTTTGTCTTTCGGAACGAAGCGTGCGCGAATACCTGCGCCGCGCGCAGGCCAAACTGAACGTCCAAAGTCGCACCGGCGCTGTCGCACGCGCCATCCGCCGAGGTCTGATCTGACGTGCGGTTCTTGAGACAGCAATTCACTTTGGAATTGAGGTTTCTTTCGAAGATAGGAAATACCGGAAGCTGTCGTTTGTGTCAGTGCGGCGTATGCCCAAATCCGCGCTGCCGTCACTCATCATGTCCGCTTTTCACCTCGGTCCAGCGTTTCTCGGATGACCGCTTCCGGCCCATTGCGGACGTTCGCACGATCGAGTTGTGCTGCGGTGCAGCTTTCCTGAGGCAAACCCTCGGCGTGGAGGTGCTACAAAGTAAACTTAGTCCGGCGGCTCAGCAGACAATCGAGACTTAATTGGATGAGATTGTGCCGACCAGACATTACATGGCAGTCGCCTGAGAAGGAGTCGATGTTACTGGTGTCGGACTGTTGGCCACTTGATGGGCATTTGCAACTAAGAGAAACACTCGGCCCGAATACTGTTCAAGCGCGAAGCCTGAATCGGCCCGCTCGCCGAATTCGGCGAGGTGTCCGGCGCCGAAGCGCTGAACACTATTATTAATAATGTAAATTAGACGCAGCGAATGCGGCCACTTGCGATCCGCTAGGTGCCCCGCAGCGCCGTACAACTCGGCTTAGCGTCTTCCTTATGTGACGACCGTTCGCTCTTAGGCAGACTGCCGAAAACTGTTTATTGTTAGCAGGCGTCTTGACGGTCGAAGTATCGTTAGGCATATAGTATTAGCATATGCAAGGAGCTAATCATGGCGATGTCAGTGCAAGCCCGTCAGGCGCGGCTGTTTCGCAACAACCGATCCCAGGCCGTGCGTATCCCTGCTGATTGGGAGATGCCCGGCGACAGCGTCACGATCCGTCGTGATGGCGAGAGGCTCGTCCTCGAGCCGATCCGGGCGCGTGGCCTGCTCGGCTTGCTGGCCGCCTGGGACCCGCTGGACGAGACACTACCCGATCCCGCCGATCCGCCCTCGGAGGCCGAGGACATCCTGTGACGGGCTATCTGCTCGACACGAACATTCTCTCCGATCTCATACGCAGCCCGGGCGGCATTGCTGCCCGACGGCTGGCAGAGGTCGGCGAGGATCAGGTCGCGACCTCGGTAATTGTCGCAGCCGAATTGCGCTACGGTATCGCGCGCAAAGGATCGGCGCGGCTGACCGCACGTGTCGAGGCCTTGCTGTCGGAGATCGCAGTTTTGCCGTTCGAGTTGCCAGCGGACGCTGCGTATAGGGAGATCCGGTCCGCGCTCGAGGCGGCGGGGACGCCGATCGGCGGGAATGACATGCTCATCGCGGCGCATGCCTTCTCACTCAAGAGAACGATGGTGACTGCCAACACTCGCGAGTTCGAGCGGGTGAAAGGTCTCATCATAGAGAACTGGCTGGACGGGTAACGTGGCGGCCTATGCCCATTCCCTCAGTGGGCGCCCGACGTCCGAATGGGAGACGCAGGAGCAACATGCCCGACGCGTCGCGGCGGCGGCGCGGGATCGGGCAGATCAATTTGGCGGTGGGGACGTGGCCGAGGCGCTCGGGCTGCTGCACGACCTTGGAAAGGAAAAGTCCGCGTTCCAGAAGCGCCTTTCTGATCCAACCGTCGAGGCACCGCATGCGGCCGAGGGCGGGCGCGCCCTCGCGCAGGTGGACGCTTTCGGCAAGGCACTTGCAGGGGCGATCGTCGGGCATCACGGCAGGCTCCCCGATCCGGACAGGCTTCGCGAGCGCCTCGCCGCGGCCGAGACGATCCCCCTTCCGAACTGGTGCACGCTTCCGCCGCTGACGATGCCGCCTCATCTGGGAGGCGGCGCGAACCAGGGCCCGCCCTATCGGATGCAGTTCCTGGTGCGGATGCTCTACGGGGCGCTCACGGATGCGGACGACCGAGAGACCGCGGCCTTCTACGCGGAGGCGAATGGTCGTTATAAAGGCGAGCGTTCCGACGTCGTGACGGATGCAATGCGCACGCAATTCGACGACTATATGGACCGGCTGAGCGGCGACGGTCCGGTGAACGAGCTGCGGCGAGACGTGCTAACCCATGCCCGCGAGCAGGGAAAGGAGGGACCGGGGCTGTTCACGCTTACGGTTCCGACAGGCGGTGGGAAAACGCTGACTTCCTTGGGCTTTGCGCTCGATCATGCGCTCCGCCACGGTTTGCGCCGCCTCATCTATGTGATCCCCTACACATCCATCGTCGAACAGACGGCAGATGCGTTTCGCAAGGCCTTCCCCGGCCCGAACATCGTCCTTGAACATCACGCTAATGCCGATTGGGACGGGGACGACGAAAGCGAGGCCGAACAGCTACGGGTTATGGGCGCGTCATGGGACGTCCCGATTGTCGTCACGACGGCCGTACAGTTCTTCGAAAGCCTTCACGCCGCCCGCAAGAAACGCTGCCGCAAGTTGCCCGCCTTGGCACGCTCGGTGATCGTGCTGGACGAGGCGCAGACGATGCCGCTGCCGCTCCTGCGCCCCTGCATGGCCGCACTGTCGGAGTTGATCGAGGGCTATGGTGCGTCGGTCGTCCTTTCGACGGCGACTCAACCCGCACTTACGATTGAGGGAGGGTTTCCAGCCAAGGGAGAGGCGCTCGGCGGCGCGCGTGAGATCGCGCCAGACCCGCCTGCGCTCTACGACCGGCTGCGGCGGGTAGAGGTGCGCGATGTGGGCCCGATGGACGATGCGTCGCTCGCCGAGCGGCTCGCCGATGAAGACCAGGCGCTCGTCATCGTGGACAATCGGATGCAGGCTCGCATGCTCTTCGACCGGATCGCAACCCTGCCGGGAGCGCGCCATCTTAGCACGCTCATGACGCCGGATCACCGCCGGGCCGTCCTGAGCGACGTCCGCGCCGACCTGAAGGCGGGCGCTCCGGTCCGTTTGGTGGCGACCTCGCTCATTGAGGCGGGGGTGGATGTAGACTTTCCGCTCGTGCTGCGCGCGGCGACAGGGGTGGACGCCATCGCACAGGCGGCGGGGCGCTGCAATCGTGAGGGACGGATGGACGGGCTCGGCCGCGTCGAAGTGTTCCGGTCGGAGCATCCTGCCCCGCCAGCCATCGAGCAGTTCGCGCGGATCGGACGCCGCGTTCTGGAGACACATAGTGACGACCCCATCGGCTCGGAAGCAGTCGCGGCCTATTTTCGAGAGCTTTGGAGCGAATACGTTCCCGAGGCCTTGGACGCCGCGACGGTCGGCGAGACTGCACGGAAGACGGGGATCCTATCGGCAATTGCGGATTGGGGGGTCTCCTGTCGCTTCGAGACGCTGGAGCGGGCCTTTCGCATGATCGACGACGAGCTGCCCCGTCTCGCCATCGCGGGCGGCGATCATGGCGCCGATCCCGAAGAGCTGGAGCGCCACCGCTTCTCGCCTCCCAGCGTCGTGGCGAAGCTGCTCCGACCGCATACGATCGGCGTTCCCTACCGCCTCTGGCGCGATCTGCGGGATGCGGGCGTCGTCACCTGGTGGGCGGCGGACCAATTCGGAGAGCAGTTCGCGATCCTCGACAGCACCGACCATTACGACGGGCGGGCGGGCCTTAGGGTGGACGAACCGCAGCGGCTCGACGGCCTCGTATTTTGACAGACAGCTTGACACGACGTCGTACCCAGCCCAAATAGCAAATAAACGAAACCAATATTGCGAGCAAGCCCGCACTAATACCAATACTAAGAAAGAGTGTTTGATGAAGTGGAACAGTCTTGATCGATGGCTTCGTGTTAGCGCAACTCTTGCCTCGTTGTTGTCGTCGCTTGCTAGATGGTTCTAATGAGTGGTGTGGATAGAAACCTAGTTATGGTCTTAGTTGCGGGTCCTGCAGCAGAAAGCGAGCGACATCTCCAGGGATGTCGCTCGTGACCGGCATCAAGCTGGTCGTGCGGGGCCGGAACGCCTGCTTCACCCGCCCCGAGATGAAGGTCGAACGCGTCTCCTATGACGTCATCACCCCGTCGGCCGCGCGCGGCGTCCTCGAGGCGATCCACTGGAAGCCCGCGATCCGCTGGGTGGTCGACCGCATCCATGTCCTGCGTCCAATCCAGTTCGAGACGATCCGGCGTAACGAGGTCGCCTCGAAGATCCCTGCGACCAAGGCGCGTTTGGCGATGAAGGCGGGCGACCTAGCAGGCCTGTCGCTCGCGGTGGACGAGGACCGCCAGCAGCGCGCCATGCTCTGCCTGCGCGACGTGGCTTATGGGATCGAGGCGCATTTCGAGATGACGGGCAAGGCGGGACCGGGGGACAACCCCGGCAAGCATGCCGAGATGTTCCGCAGGCGAGCTGCAAAGGGAAAGTGCTTTCACCAGCCCTGCCTCGGCGTGCGGGAGTTCCCGGCCGATTTTGAGCTGGTGGAGACCTTCCCCGAGACCGAGTTGCCGCCCACCGAGCGCGACCGCGACCTCGGTTGGATGCTGCACGACATCGACTATGCGCGAGACCGGGCGTCCGTTTTCTACCGGGCTCGGATGGAAGACAGTGTGATCGACGTGCGCCGTTGTCTGAGTGAAAGCGGCGCGACGTGACGGTCCTGCAAGAACTCGCCGCGCTCTATGACCGCCGGGCAGAGGAAGAAGGTTGGCCGCGTCCGGGTTTCTCGTCCGAGAAGATCGGCGGCGCGGTAGTACTGAACGCCGATGGCAGCGTCGCGCAACTGCGTGTGACGATGACGCCGGACGCGAAGGGCAAGAAGTTGGTGGCACGCCCGGTCTCGGTTCCAAAAGCCGTCAAGCGCACCGCCGGGATCAAGCCGAACACGTTCTGGGACAAGACAGCTTATGTCCTCGGAATAACAGCGACCGAGGGCGGACCGGGCCAAGGGAAGCGCACCGCGCAGGAACACGACGCCTTCAAGGCCGTCCATGTCGACCTGCTGGCCGATGCCACCGATCCCGGGCTCGTCGCGCTCCGCCGCTTCTGCGAGACCTGGGATCCCGCAACCTTCTTCGATTTCCCGGACACCGAACCGTTGATCGACCAGAACCTCGTCTTCGAGTTCGAGGGGGTCTACCTGCACGACCGGTCCGCCGCGCAAGCCATGCTCGCCCAGGGCGGAGACGGCGACGTCACCTGCCTCGTGACCGGTACGCGCGGTGCGATCGCCCGGTTGCACCCGTCGATCAAGGGCGTGATGGGTGCGCAATCCTCGGGCGCCTCGCTCGTCTCTTTCAACAACGACGCCGAGACCTCCCACGGCAAGTCCCAGGGCGACAACGCCCCCGTCTCCGAGGCCGCCGCCTTCGCCTACGGCACTGCGCTCAATGCACTGCTGTCGAGAGGCTCTGGCAAGAACCTCCGGCTCGGCGGGGACACGATTGTCTTCTGGGCTGACCAGCCCGAGGCGGAAGATGCGTTCGACGCGTTCATGAACGGCACCGATGACGCCGCGGTCGGGCGCGAGTTGCAGGCCCGCCTCGAAGCGCTCGCGACAGGCAAGGTGCGCGAAGATGAGCCGCTCGATCCAGACGCGCGCCTCTTCGTCCTTGGCCTGGCCCCTAATGCCGCGCGCCTGTCGGTGCGGACCTGGCTACCCGGCACCGTGGGCGACATGGCGCGGGCGGCCCGGCGCTTCTGGGCGGACTGCGCCATCGACCCTTCGCCCTTTCACAAGGGTGGCGTGCCTGTCGCCCCGAAGCCATGGGCGCTGCTTTACGACCTCGCGGCACAGCGCGATGAGAAGAACATCCCGCCCAAGCTTGGCGGGGAGCTGATGCGCGCGATTCTGACGCGGGGGGCCTTTCCCGCCACCATGCTCGCCGCCGCGCTCACCCGTATCCGGGTCGAAGGCGACCCAGACCGTTTCACCGATGGACGACGCGCCGCCCTGATCCGCGCCGTCCTAACCCGCAACCACGAGATGGAGGTGCCGATGGCGCTGGATGAATCGGCGGACGACCCCGCCTACCTGTTGGGACGCCTCTTCGCGGCCTACGCCTACGCGGAGCGCAGCTACCAGGACCGGGGCGCAAGCCTGCGATCCAAGTACATGGGCGCCGCCTCCGCCACGCCGGCCCGCGTCTTTCCGCAGCTGATGCGCGGCTACGAGCACAACATCGCCTCTTTACGCAAGGCGGGCGGCCCGAAGGCCGGCGCTGGCGTCAAGGCAGACCGGGCCGTGGCCGCCATAGTCGAGCGCCTGCCCGGCGGCGGCGACCTGCCCGCCGCCCTGCCGATGGAGGATCAGGGCAAGTTCTTCGTCGGATTTTACCACCAGATCTCGGCCTTCTACGCCAAGGCGGAGGATGCAGCCGACGCGCTCATCGACGACGAAGGGAACAATTAAAATGACCGGACTTACAAACCGCTGGGACTTTGTGCTGTTCCTCGATGTAGAAAACGGCAACCCCAATGGTGACCCCGACGCGGGCAACATGCCCCGCATGGATCCTGAGACGAACCGCGGGCTGATGTCCGATGTCTCGGTCAAGCGCAAGCTGCGCAATTACGTCGCCGAAGCCCACGACAACGAAGCGCCCCACCGCATCTACTTCACCGAGCGCTCCGTTCTCAACGAGGCCCATCAAGAAGCTTGGGCGGCCACCGAGGTAGAGCCGCAGAAAGCGAACGACTATTCCAAGCTGCCCAAGAAGGACGCCGACGCGAAGAAGCTGACTGACTGGATGTGCGCCAACTTCTGGGACATCCGGACTTTCGGTGCCGTCATGTCGACGGGCGTCAATGCGGGCCAGGTTCGCGGCCCCGTGCAGCTGACCTTCGCCCGTTCCGAAGAGGCGATCATGCCGTTGGAGGTGTCGATCACCCGATCGTCGGTGACGAATGAGAAGGACCGCGATAAAGAACGCACGATGGGACGCAAGTCGGTCGTGCCCTACGGGCTCTACCGCCTGCATGGCTTCGTCAATGCCAAGCTCGCGCAGCGCACGGGCTTCTCGCAGGACGACCTCGACCTGCTCTGGCACGGATTGCGCGACATGCTCGACCTCGATCGCTCGGCGGCGCGCGGCATGATGGCCGCTAGACGACTGATCGCGTTCCGGCACGACAGCGATCTCGGGAATGCACAGGCGCATCGTTTGTTCGAACGCGTGAGCGTCTCCCGCATGATCGGCGGCGAGGCGATCCCGCTCGGTGACGAGACCGCCCGCGCGCGCCTGCACAATGCGCCCCCCGCGCGGGCCTTCTCGGACTACCGGATCGACGTGGACGCGGACGACCTGCCGGACGGCGTCACCTTGGTCGAGCCTTGGTGAGATGGAGAGCCTTCCGCTGTCCGCACTTCAGCACTGGCTGTTCTGCCCCCGTCAGTCCGCTCTGATCCATGTGGAGCGGTTGTGGGAAGAGAACCGTCTGACAGCGGAGGGGCGGTTGCTGCACGAGCGGGCGGATTCGGGGCACCCCGAGAGCCGAGACGGTGCGCGCGTGCTGCGCGCGGTGCAGGTTGCCAGCGCGGCGCATGGTCTGCATGGCGTGGCCGACGTGGTGGAGATGCGGGGGGCCATCCCCTACCCCATCGAGTACAAGCGCGGGCGTCCCAAGGCCCACCGCGCCGACGAGGTGCAGCTCTGCGGGCAGGCGCTTTGCCTGGAGGAGATGACCGGGGAGGATGTGCCCGAAGGTGCCCTGTTCTATGGCAAGAACCGCCGGCGCAAGGTCGTGGCAATGGACGCTGACCTGCGTGACCTGACGCTCGGCATCGCTGCCGAAGCACAGGCGGCGTTGACCGGTGGCACCCTGCCACCGCCCGTCTATGACACCAAGCGCTGCACCGCGTGTTCGCTGATCTACCTGTGCCGCCCGCAGGCCCCGCGCGATCCCGGCCCGGGTTGGATGGACCGGCACATCACCCGCGCCGGCGTGCCTGCCTGACACCGTGGTCAAGAAGCTCCTCAACACGCTCTACGTCACGACCGAAGGTGCCTACCTGCGAAAGGACGGGGAGACGGTTGCGGTGGACATCGACGGCACCACCCGCAGCCGCCTGCCCGCCCATCTGCTGGGCCAGATCGTCATGTTCGGCGAAACCGCGATGTCCCCGGGCCTGATGATCCACGCTGCGGAAATAGGCCTGTCCGTCGCCTGGTTGACCTATTCCGGCAAGCTGGCCGGCCGCTTGGAGGGCCCGCAGACCGGCAACGTCCTGCTGCGCCGCGCGCAGCATCGCGCCACCGACGATCCAGCCGTTGCCCTGCCCGTCGCCCGCGTCGTCATCGCCGCCAAGGTCGCCAACCAGCGCGCCCTGTTGCGCCGTCATCTGCGCGACTACGGTGATGCGCCCGGTGCCGACGCGGTCGATGCCGCGCAACGCAGGCTGGCGGACGCGGCGCGGCTCGCGCTCTCCGCCCCCGATCTCGACATCTTGCGCGGGATGGAGGGCGAGGCGGCCAACGCCTACTGGTCCGTTTTCCCGCACCTAATCCGCAACGACGATCCGGCCTTCGCCTTCGCGGGCCGCAACCGGCGCCCGCCTCGCGACCCCATGAACGCCGTTTTGTCATTTCTGTACGCGATGGCCGCGCTCGACGCCCGGGCCGCCTGCGAGGTGCACGGCCTCGATCCGCAGATGGGGTTCCTGCACCGCGACCGTCCGGGTCGCATGAGCCTCGCGCTGGACCTGATGGAGGAGGTCCGCGCCCCGCTCTGCGATCGCATCGCGCTGAGCCTGGTGAACCGCCGCCAGCTCAAGCCGTCCCACCTGGAACGACAGGAGACGGGTGCCGTCCTGCTAACCGAGGACGGCCGCAAGCTGGTCCTGACCGCTTGGCAGGAGCGCAAGCGGTCCGAACTGCGCCACCCCTGGCTGGACGAAAGCATTCCCTTGGGCCTGGTACTACAGGTCCAGGCGCAGATCCTGGCCCGCCATCTGCGGGGCGACGTGTCCGACTATGTCGGATGGCTGTGGTCGTGACGGATTCGGCACCATGATGGTCCTCGTGACCTACGACGTGGCCACCGACACGAAGGAAGGCCGCCGCCGCCTGCGCGCCGTCGCCCGCGCTTGCGAGGATTGGGGCCAGCGCGTGCAGTTCTCCGTCTTCGAATGCGACCTCGATCCTGCGCAATGGGCCGCCCTACGCGCTCGGCTGACAGCGATCATCGACCCTGATACGGATAGCTTGCGCTTCTACATGCTAGGCCGCGAATGGCGAAGGCGTGTGGAACATGTCGGGGCCAAGCCCGCCACAGACATGGACGGCGCGCTGATTATCTGACGGATCAGCCGACCGTCCCTGCGAACCCCAAGCGACCGCGCATACCCCGATGGGTTCGCAACCCAATGCTGCAAGGACTTGCAGTCTCCCCGAACCATGCAACACTCCTTTCCGACGACCACGACGGACGGGTTCGCAAAAAGCGGACTATTTCCCCCGCTCTTTCATACCATTAGTCACTACCCGTCGCCCCCCTCGCGGGGGCGTGGATCGAAACGGTTCACCATAGTCAGCCCTGCGTCGGTCCATCGGTCGCCCCCCTCGCGGGGGCGTGGATCGAAACATAGCTGGGCACGTAACTATTCGGTGCCAAGAATGTCGCCCCCCTCGCGGGGGCGTGGATCGAAACTGCGGATCAGGTCGGCGGATGACGTGATCCACATGTCGCCCCCCTCGCGGGGGCGTGGATCGAAACAGGTCGGCAGGCGACCATGGCGTCGCGCCGCCCGTCGCCCCCCTCGCGGGGGCGTGGATCGAAACCGGGTGGCCATGGTCGCCCCACCAATCGATCCCCGTCGCCCCCCTCGCGGGGGCGTGGATCGAAACAGCAGCGACCACGCCAGCAGCCGCAGTTGCGGGGGTCGCCCCCCTCGCGGGGGCGTGGATCGAAACAAGGGACGCAACGCTGTTCCCCCGTCCGGTGCGCGGTCGCCCCCCTCGCGGGGGCGTGGATCGAAACAACAACGCCGACGCCGAACAATGGGCCTATGACCGTCGCCCCCCTCGCGGGGGCGTGGATCGAAACTATTCAGAGGGAGAGAGGGTCTTGCCCAAAGGGCAGTCGCCCCCCTCGCGGGGGCGTGGATCGAAACCCCCACACACAGGAGCCTACCAATGACTGATCGCGTCGCCCCCCTCGCGGGGGCGTGGATCGAAACCTGGGCAGACTGAGCGCCTACGACAAACACTAGGGTCGCCCCCCTCGCGGGGGCGTGGATCGAAACAAGACGACGAACCCCATCACCACAAGTCTCAAATGTCGCCCCCCTCGCGGGGGCGTGGATCGAAACACCATTCTGTCACTGGCAAATACCGGGCCGATCGTCGCCCCCCTCGCGGGGGCGTGGATCGAAACAGTCGGCACTTAACGTCGGCGACGTCCGCAACCGTCGCCCCCCTCGCGGGGGCGTGGATCGAAACTGTCCGCCGGTGCCGCGGCATCCGAAGGTCGTGGTCGCCCCCCTCGCGGGGGCGTGGATCGAAACCCTCTGCGACCATCGGGTCGGACATGCGCCGCCGGTCGCCCCCCTCGCGGGGGCGTGGATCGAAACGCCGGACGTCACTCCATCCTTGCTCCGCGCGATCGTCGCCCCCCTCGCGGGGGCGTGGATCGAAACTTCCGCTCGACGGTGAAGGTGTATGCGACGATCGTCGCCCCCCTCGCGGGGGCGTGGATCGAAACGGATCGAACCGACCCGCTTGCCCCCGAATTCAAGTCGCCCCCCTCGCGGGGGCGTGGATCGAAACAACCCCGCAAACAGCGGAAAGCCCACAACTGCGGTCGCCCCCCTCGCGGGGGCGTGGATCGAAACATTGGCCGTCTCGTGCCGCAAGAGGGAGGGCGCGGTCGCCCCCCTCGCGGGGGCGTGGATCGAAACAGACAGGCGGCGAACAGGTCTACGCCAGATTGAAGTCGCCCCCCTCGCGGGGGCGTGGATCGAAACAGCGTCCAGCCTCAATACATGGACAAACGCGCCCGTCGCCCCCCTCGCGGGGGCGTGGATCGAAACACCGCCCTGTAGGTCGCACGAACGCGGGCGATATGTCGCCCCCCTCGCGGGGGCGTGGATCGAAACCGCCCCGGCGACATTGACGAGGCAGTCCACTGGGTCGCCCCCCTCGCGGGGGCGTGGATCGAAACAGCGTCCAGCCTCAATACATGGACAAACGCGCCCGGTCGCCCCCCTCGCGGGGGCGTGGATCGAAACTATCTGTGGGCCGACTGCGACGACGAAGGCAGCGTCGCCCCCCTCGCGGGGGCGTGGATCGAAACACCTGCGAAACGCATGGCTCTGCGATACATGCAGGTCGCCCCCCTCGCGGGGGCGTGGATCGAAACGCGGTCCAGGGGTTGCGGTCCCACGTCAATGGACGTCGCCCCCCTCGCGGGGGCGTGGATCGAAACGGCCCGACCGGCATATACTCGACAACTTCATCCGTCGCCCCCCTCGCGGGGGCGTGGATCGAAACATTCGCCGGTGGGCCAACAAGGAGGCGCTGCAAGGTCGCCCCCCTCGCGGGGGCGTGGATCGAAACAGCATCCACTCCGGCGTTACATAAGTGATCCCTCGTCGCCCCCCTCGCGGGGGCGTGGATCGAAACCCCTGTCACCCGCAGTGTGTGTAGACGCATGAACGTCGCCCCCCTCGCGGGGGCGTGGATCGAAACCTCGATTTGCAGGCGGCTGCGTGATGGCGACCCGGTCGCCCCCCTCGCGGGGGCGTGGATCGAAACCGATGCCGTGCGCAATCATATCTCGCGCGACCAGTCGCCCCCCTCGCGGGGGCGTGGATCGAAACTAGAGGCGCGGCGGACGGAACTCCGTCACGCGGGTCGCCCCCCTCGCGGGGGCGTGGATCGAAACACGCAGCGGTCGCCCGATAGTCGACGCCGCGACGTCGCCCCCCTCGCGGGGGCGTGGATCGAAACCAAATGGCCTTGCGGGCCTGCTTGAACTCAGGGAGTCGCCCCCCTCGCGGGGGCGTGGATCGAAACGTCCGCCATGACGCCCATCTGAACCGTGTTGCTGGTCGCCCCCCTCGCGGGGGCGTGGATCGAAACGACCCAAACCCCATGAATGATCGGATCACCGTCGTCGCCCCCCTCGCGGGGGCGTGGATCGAAACGCTTTGGTACGTGACAAGCAAGGCTAGAAACAGCGGTCGCCCCCCTCGCGGGGGCGTGGATCGAAACCCGTGCGCCGTCCGCCAACGCCCCGCGATCGACGTCGCCCCCCTCGCGGGGGCGTGGATCGAAACGCATGTGGCGTCAACCTTGCGTCAGGCCACGGCAGTCGCCCCCCTCGCGGGGGCGTGGATCGAAACCAGTCCGGGCAAAAAGGTCTGACCCTGCGAACCTGTCGCCCCCCTCGCGGGGGCGTGGATCGAAACGCCATCGAAAGCGGGGCGTTCACGACGGCGCAAGTCGCCCCCCTCGCGGGGGCGTGGATCGAAACGCCTTCTGGAAAACATTACTACTGCGAGGGACGCGTCGCCCCCCTCGCGGGGGCGTGGATCGAAACAATTCAGGGGTAAGTGGAACACCCGCTGCCTTTGTCGCCCCCCTCGCGGGGGCGTGGATCGAAACGGCGTTATGCCAAGCCGCTTGAATCGCACCCGTGTCGCCCCCCTCGCGGGGGCGTGGATCGAAACCACGCCTCGATGTCCTCTGGCTGAACCGCGATTGTCGCCCCCCTCGCGGGGGCGTGGATCGAAACCGAGTGATTCACGCGGTCTACGCTCCAACCAGGTCGCCCCCCTCGCGGGGGCGTGGATCGAAACAACAACCCCGGCGGGGGATGGACATCGGACGTGGTCGCCCCCCTCGCGGGGGCGTGGATCGAAACCGTTCGATATGGACAAGCTGGCCCGCCTGATCCGGTCGCCCCCCTCGCGGGGGCGTGGATCGAAACATTCGTGTGCCTTTGCGAATGCGCTTGCGTCAGAGTCGCCCCCCTCGCGGGGGCGTGGATCGAAACACGGCACTGTCGCTGCATCTGCACATCGCCGCCGTCGCCCCCCTCGCGGGGGCGTGGATCGAAACAGGTCGATCCGGGCGCGGTGCAGCTGATCCTCTGGTCGCCCCCCTCGCGGGGGCGTGGATCGAAACAGAACCAACTCGCCGTGTCGCACGTTCGGGCAGCAGTCGCCCCCCTCGCGGGGGCGTGGATCGAAACGAAAGCCGGTGCTCCGGATGCAGGTTGCAGCGGGTCGCCCCCCTCGCGGGGGCGTGGATCGAAACGATCGCCGCCCGCGAGATCGACAGGGTGACCTGGTCGCCCCCCTCGCGGGGGCGTGGATCGAAACTTTCGAAACCTGATGCCGAGTGCCTGCGCGCGCCGTCGCCCCCCTCGCGGGGGCGTGGATCGAAACATTTACGGTCCTCCTTGATGTGGATAACTGTTCCGTCGCCCCCCTCGCGGGGGCGTGGATCGAAACATCTAACCGGCCTCCTCGACCGCGCGCGCGAGGGTCGCCCCCCTCGCGGGGGCGTGGATCGAGACGTCGCTTACACTGTGCCTTGTGCTCGTGCAGGAGATCCCCCTCGGGGGGTGTGCATTTAACAGAACAGCCCAGTCTGTAAAATTTCGCGTAGCCGATCCGAAGCTCAGGACCATACAAAGAGCGAACATCTACCGCACCTGCAGCAAACGTCCGCCCGCCGCTCCGACGTGTTCGCACTCGCAGCGAACTTCCGCTTCCCGCCGTTTCTGCTGTTCGCTGCGGATGCGAACTGATCGAAAACTGACATTTCATGTAGAGCCGACTGGACTTCGGTTGTCTTCGGAGCGGTACTGCTCCTGCGCCTCGGCCTGTTTGCAGGTGCCGCCCGGAAAGATCGGGCTCTGCTCAGTAGCAGCGGAGTGTTTCCGCTGATCATCCGGGGAGACCGATATGACCAGTTCAGCCAACAAACAGAACGCCAGTTCAAAGCCCGCCAGGGGTGCCCGCACGACGAAGAAGGACCAGCTGATCAAACTGCTGAGTGCCAGGGCCAGCGCGGACATCGCGTCGCTGAGCGACAAGCTGGGCTGGCAGCAGCATACAGCGCGGGCAGCGATGAGCGGGCTGCGGAAGGCGGGTTATGAGATCGCAGTCGAGAAAGCAGCTGCAGGTGGCCTGTCGAAGTATCGCATCCTGTCCGCGCCGGCCGCGGAGCAGGTTGCTGCGGCAGCGGGTGCGACCGATGGGGCGTGATCCGAACCCGGAACGGCCGGCGACGCTGGGGGAGTGGGAGTCGGTCTTCGGGTCGCCTCCGCCGGCATACCTGTCGGTGCCGTTCATGCAGAAGGCGATCGGCCATGAACGTCAGTGCAGAACGCTGGGCGGGCTTCCCGCGGCGACGCGGCGCGCGCTGAAGCAGATCGCCTCCGGGGAAGCCATCCGTACGGCAGCCCCTGCCAGACTGAGCACCGGGTCGCATCTCGTGCGGGAGTGGAACGGGCGCAGCTATCAGGTCGAGGTGACCAGGGAAGGGTTCCGGATGGACGGGCGCAGCTGGCCCTCGCTCTCGGCCATCGCGAAGCACATTACCGGAACGACATGGTCGGGGCCCCGGTTCTTCGGCCTGACGGGCAGAGCCGGCACATGAAGAAGATTCGCTGCGCCATCTACACCCGCAAGAGCTCCGAGGACGGACTCGAGCAGGAGTTCAACTCATTGCATGCCCAGCGGGAGGCCTGCGCGGCCTATGTCGCCAGCCAGAAGCACGAAGGCGGGGTGCTGCTGCCGGACGCCTTTGACGATGGAGGGCTGTCCGGCGGGAGCCTCGAGCGGCCCGCGCTCAGGCAGCTGCTGGACGATGTCCGGCAGGGCAGAGTGGATCAGATCATCGTCTACAAGATTGACCGGCTGACCCGGTCACTGGCGGACTTCTCGAAGATCGTGGACATCCTCGATGCCGCAGAGGCGTCTTTCGTGTCCGTGACCCAGTCGTTCAACACGGCCACGAGCATGGGCCGGCTGACGCTGAACATGTTGCTGAGCTTCGCGCAGTTCGAGCGCGAGGTGACCGCCGAGCGCATCCGCGACAAGATCGCGGCCTCCAAGCGCAAAGGGCTGTGGATGGGGGGCAATGTCCCGCTTGGATATGATCCGGATGGCCGGACACTGACGATCAACGAGGGCGAGGCAAAGACCGTCCGGACGCTGTATGACCTCTACGACCAGCACGGCACCCTTCGCGCCGTCAGGGAGCGGGCAAACGGACTGGGCCTTCGGAGCCGTCGCCGAACCTCAGCGAATGGCACGACGACCGGCGGCGGCCCGTTCGACCGGGGGCACCTCCATCACATTCTGACCAACCCGATCTACGCCGGGCGCATCCGGCACCGGGACAAAGTGTTTGAGGGTCAGCATCCGGCGATCATTGAGCCGGAGACGTGGGAGGCCGTCCAGGCGCAGCTTCAGAATGGCGCGGCGAAAAGCCGTTCGAAAGCGACGGTCACCCGCCGTTCACGTCTCTGCGGCAAGCTTTTTGATGAGACCGGAGACCGGCTGACGCCGTCGCATTCGAAGACGAAGAAGGGCGTCCGCCTGCGCTACTACATCTCGCACCGGCTGGTCGCGAAGAGCGGCGAGGCGCAACAGGATGCCTGGCGGCTGCCCGCGGCAGAACTTGAGAGCAGGATGATCGATCTGCTCCGCAAGTTGCTCCCGGCACCGGGCTTCGTGACAAAGCTGCTGCCGGATGCAACGACGGATCAGATCGGTAAGGCCGCGTCAGCGCATGCGGAGGTCGGTGACAAGGCCGAACCTGATACGCTCTTCAGTCTGATCACCCGCATCGACGTAGCGCCCGGCAGGCTGGACCTGCAGCTGAATGCCGACGCAGTGGCCAAAGCCATTGGCGCAGACAGTTGCAGGGTCGCAGAAGATGCGCTCTTCGCGACCTTCCCGTTCCGGCTGCGGAAGCGTGGCGTCGAGACGAAGATCATCCTCGCCGATGCACCGGCAGGTGTCGACGAGGCCCTCATCCGCAACATCGCCAGGGCGCATCTCTGGTTTGAGCAGATCAAAGCAGGCAGCACGCTGTCGGAGATCGCAAAGGCCGAGCGCACCACGAACGGCAGGATCCATAAGCTGATTGATCTGGCCTTCCTCGCTCCTGACATCATCCGCAATGTCTTCGATGGCAAACAGCCCCTTGGCTTCACGTCCGACTGGTGCGTGCGGCACACTCTGCCGGGCGACTGGCAAGACCAGCGCGCTCTGATCGCGACTCTCTGAACACAACTCCACGGACACTCGTATCGCGCAAAGCGCGACCTCAGACTTCGGGGGAGACTGGGGCATATCTCCGGGACACGCGCGGTCTGCGTTGAGCAGCTATAACTGTAACCCGCTGAAATACCGCCACTACCTGGAGCGACAGTCGTATCGTCTGCTTTTGAAGAAGTGTCTGGCTGGGGCGGTAGGATTCGAACCTACGATCTTCAGTACCAAAAACTGTTGCCTTACCGCTTGGCCACGCCCCAACGTGCGGCGTGAAATAGTTGAGTGACCCTTGGGCCGCAAGCGGAAAATCCCGCTGTGCGTCCCCTTTCCGTCAGGTCCGCATCGTACGGATCAGCGACAGGATATCCGCCGCTGCTGCGGGGATGTTCGTGCCCGGTCCGAAGATCGCAGCCACGCCCGCAGCCTTGAGGAAATCATAGTCCTGCTGCGGGATCACACCGCCGCAGATGACGATAATCTCCCCTGCCCCGGCTTCGCGCAAAGCGGCGATCAGTTTGGGGGCAAGGGTCTTGTGCCCTGCAGCTTGCGAACTGATACCCACGACATGCACATCGTTATCGATGGCATCCTGCGCGGCCTCTTCGGGTGTCTGGAACAGGGGGCCGACGTCGACGTCAAATCCGATGTCGGCAAAAGCGGTGGCAATGACCTTGGCCCCGCGGTCGTGCCCGTCCTGCCCCATCTTGACGACCAGCATCCGGGGGCGGCGGCCTTCTTCTTCGGCGAAATCCTCGACATCCTTCTGGATCGCGGCAAAACCGGCGTCGCCCTCATAGGCGGCGCCATAAACCCCGGCCAGCGTCTTTACCTCGGCGCGGTGTCGGCCGAACGTGTTTTCCATCGCCATGCTTATCTCTCCTACGCTGGCACGATGGCGCGCGGCCTCGACCGCCGCTTCCAACAGGTTACCGCCTTCGCGCGCGCGCCGCTCGACTTCGGCCAGCGCTGCATCGCATGCGGGTTGGTCGCGACTGCCGCGGATGCGATCCAGTCGGGCGACCTGGCTTGCCCGCACGGCATCGTTGTCGATATCCATGATGTCGATCGGATCTTCCGTGTCGCGCCGGTACTTGTTGACGCCGACGATCACCTCGTCGCCCTTGTCGATCAGGGCCTGCCGGGTGGCAGCCGACTCCTCGATCCGCAACTTGGGCATACCGCTGGCGACCGCCTTGGTCATGCCACCCATTGCCTCGACTTCCTCGATCAGCTTCCATGCTGCCTCGGCCATGTCGTGCGTCAGCTTTTCGACATAGTAGCTTCCGCCCAACGGATCGACGACATGGGTTACGCCAGTTTCTTCTTGCAGAATCAACTGCGTATTCCGCGCGATCCGGCTCGAATTCTCGGTTGGCAGGGCAATCGCCTCGTCAAAGGAATTGGTGTGCAGCGACTGGGTGCCACCCAGTACGGCAGCCAGCGCCTCGTAGGCGGTGCGCACGACATTGTTATAGGGGTCCTGCTCCTGCAGGCTGACACCGCTGGTCTGGCAATGCGTCCGAAGCATCGATGACTTGGGATTCTTCGGTTCGAATTCCGACATGATACGGTGCCACAGAAGACGTGCGGCGCGCAGCTTTGCCGCCTCCATGAAAATGTTCATGCCGATCGCGAAAAAGAACGACAACCGCCCGGCGAAGCGGTCCACGTCCATGCCGCGCGCGATGGCGGCACGGACGTATTCGCGCCCGTCGGCCAAGGTGAACGCCAGCTCCTGCACGAGGTTCGCGCCCGCTTCCTGCATGTGATAGCCGGAGATGCTGATCGAGTTGAACTTCGGCATCTCGTCAGACGTGTATTCGATGATATCCGCGATGATCCGCATCGAAGGCTCCGGGGGGTACACATAGGTGTTCCGCACCATGAACTCCTTGAGGATATCGTTCTGGATCGTGCCCGACAGGGCCGACCGGGGCACGCCCTGTTCTTCGCCTGCGACAATGAAACTGGCCAAAACCGGGATCACCGCGCCGTTCATCGTCATGCTGACCGATACCTGTTCCAGCGGGATGCCGTCGAACAGGATCTTCATGTCCTCGACGCTGTCGATAGCCACGCCCGCCTTGCCTACATCACCCAGGACGCGGGGGTGATCGCTGTCGTATCCGCGGTGTGTCGCCAGATCGAAGGCGACCGACACGCCCTGCTGCCCGGCGGCCAGCGCCCGGCGATAGAAGGCGTTGGATTCCTCGGCCGTCGAAAAGCCCGCGTATTGCCGAATGGTCCAGGGACGACCTGCATACATCGTGGCCTTGACGCCGCGGGTGTAGGGTGCCTCGCCAGGAACGCTGCCCAGATGATCGACTTCCGCCAGATCGTCGGCGGTATAGACCGGCGACACGTCCAGACCTTCGAGGGTTTTCCACGTCAGGTCGTCGAGTGACCTGTTCCGCAGTTCGCTCTCAGCCTGCTGCGCCCATCTGGTCCTGTCGTCGGTCTGTTTTTCGGAAGGGGCCATGTCTCGATCTCCTGTCACGGAAAAGCACTTCTGCGAGGGCTTGGGAAGGCGTGACGATCCGCCCGCCCGCACCATCACGCAGCCAGATCAGATCATCATCGTACCGACCGCGCAATTCGGCACGTTCGTCGGCGGTGAAGGGTGCATAGTGCCCAGCGACATGCGGCAGGACGGTCAGGCAGCCCTCGTCGCGCAGGCGCATCTGCAGATCGGCGCAGGGGGGCGCGGCGTTCAGAACCGGCGCAGTGCGCGCTTCCGGCATCGTTCCCGTCAGTTGCGCAAAGGCATCGGCGGGACGGGCGGCAATATCTTCATGCGTCCAGACCGTCAGACGCGCATCGGGCAACGCGTCGGCAACGTCGCAGACGACCTGCCGCCAGCCGCGCCGCGCCTTCAGCACGGCATCGATGGTGGCACGATCCGGGGGGGCGAACCCGCGCGTCATCAGGTGCGCGAACAGGCTGGTCCACCAGGCATCGGGGCTGCGGATCGACAGCGAGACGTGATCGACGCCCGGCAATGCCGCACCCAGACGCTCCATCCGCGCCGAGACTGTCGGGTACAGTCGTCCCAGAAGAAGATTTTCGCGCAAACTGCCCAGCATGTTGCTATCTGATACGACAAGCCGGGAAATGCCGTCACCGGCCATCGTCGTCCGATGCATCGCGACCCGCCCGGCTGCGCGATGGGCCTGCAGGTCGCGATAGGCGCTGGCGCGGCCCGGATCGCCCGTCACACCCGACAGCAGGCCGCCATCGCGCGTTCGCCGTGGCCCCCAGACCGCGACACCGCGACAGGCAAGTTGTTCCGCGTTACGCGACAGCAGGCGTTGCAGGGTCGACGTGCCCGTTCGATGCGCGCCGGGATGCAGCGTAATCGGGGGGGTGCGCGTCATTCGGGGCATGACAGTTCCTTTCATCATGGCCCCTCTTCTGCCGCAGGGTGTCCTGCTATCCGGTTAAGCGTTGCATTTGCTGCTAATCGGAATGATCTATCACGCAAATCCTTCGCCATGCGCCCTGTCATGCCTATATCTATGAAATCATAACGGACGAGACGCATGCGCCCCAGACTTCCCCGCCCGATCCTGACCGCAATAACAGTATTTTCCCTGCTGATGGCGGGCATTCCGGCGACTGCAGCCGAGGCGCAGTCCCTGCTGGAACGCTGGGCCGACGATCCGGGCCAGGTCTTCGACGCTGCCGACGTCGATCTTGCCGAATTGCAATGGATCGCGCGACCCGTCGTCGTCTTTGCCAATTCCCCCCGCGACCCGTCATTCGAGGACCAGATGGACGAACTGCTCGCCGAATTGCCCCGGTTGATCGAGCGGGACGTCATTCTGATCACCGACACCGACCCGTCCGCCGCGTCCGAGATTCGGACCAAGCTGCGTCCGCGCGGCTTCATGCTTGTGCTGATTGGCAAGGACGGACAGATCAAATTGCGCAAACCTCTGCCCTGGACGGTGCGCGAGTTGTCTCGCTCTATCGACAAGATGCCGATCCGCCTACAAGAAATCGGCCGCAGTCGATAAAGGCGACCGGAGTTGCGGATTCGACGGATCGGCCCCATATTAAGGTCAATCGCAACCGGAGGGCGTGTCATGGAACGCGACGACAACGACATCCCGTTCAATCCCTACCCCGGCCTGCCGGGCCGGTCCGGTCCACGACCGGGTTATTGATCTGTTTCGAAAGCGCTTCGGCCTTGGCCGCGCCACCCTCGGCGTAGGCATTTATCGTCAACAGCAGGTTTCGTCCCATAACGAACGTGCGGTGCCGTAATTCCAGATAATCCTCGACCATCGCAATCCGGCGCGGCTGATCCAGTTGCTGGAACCTTTCGCCGCGCATGTCTTCGACCAGAGCGGCGATCGCTGCAACCTGACTGTAGAACGCGACCACGACGTCGATCGTCTGCCGGGGCAGAACGTCGATATGCTCCAATTGCGCGGTAAAGACACGATCATGCTGTTCGCGCGGGATGAACGGCGTGAAGGTCGGGTCATGCTCCATCCGCTCCAGCAGGGCCTGGCCCTGATCTTCGGCCTGCCCCTTGCCCCAGAGTGCCTCCCGCGTGTTCAGCACTTCCGCATAAAGCGCCTTGTGAAAATCGCGCGTGCGTTCCGCCTTGCGCGCCGCGCGCTCTATCTCGGCAAAGATGGCCGTGGCCAGCCAACCGGTTGCGATCACCAGCCCCGCGATCAGCGCCTGCCAAAGCCGTTCTTCCAGGGCGACGACCTGCCCCAGCAGAACCAGCGGCAGACCAAGAAGGATCGCGATGGGCAGAAAGACGCGGATCAGGAACGACAGGATCACCCGGCGCGACGGGCCCGCGCCGCGACCCAGATACAAAGCCGCGTAAAGCACGCCTGCCAGAACCGCGATCAGGACCAGAAGCGGACCGAAACCTATGCGCAGCAGACCATCCAAGGCGTCACTCGAACTCCAGGATCACATCGTCCACGGCAAGGCTGTCGCCCGCCGACGCGTTGACCTTGGACACCCGGCCCTTCTTCTCGGCGCGCAGGATGTTCTCCATCTTCATCGCCTCGACCACGGCCAGCGCCTGACCCTCCTGCACCTCGTCGCCCTCGGAGACATCGACGCGCACGATCAGCCCCGGCATCGGACACAGCAGCAGCTTTGATGTATCAGGTGATGACTTTTCGGGCATCAACGCGGCCAGTTCGGCCTGCCGCGGCGTGCGAACATGGACCTTCAGGTCTGCCCCCCGTGTGCGGATACGGAAGCCCTGGGTGATCTTCCCCACCTTCAGCACGATCACCTCGCCCCCGACCGACACGCGCGCCAGCGGGTCTCCCGGCGTCCACAGGCTCTCGCAGCGCAGGGTGGTGTCGCCGATGGTGACGTCCGCTCCGTTCCTGTCAGCCTGAATATGCGTATGGAACGTCTGACCGCCCAAGGATACGACCCAGTCGGGCCCAACCTTGCGTTCATGGTTGTCCATCCGCCCCGAGACCCGCGTGCGCCGGATTTCGGCCACGCGGTGCATCGCGGCACAGGCGGCGGCGATACGTTTCAGGTGATCCCCGGGCAGGGCGACACCGTCGAACCCATCGGGAAATTCCTCGGCGATGAAAGCGGTGGTCATTTCGCCCGCGATGAACTTCGGATGATCCATGACAGCGCTCAGGAACGGCAGGTTGTGGCCAATCCCCTCGACCTCGAAGCCGTCCAGCGCGTTGCGCATCGCCTGAATGGCCGCGACCCGGTCCGGCCCCCATGTGCACAGCTTGGCAATCATCGGGTCGTAATACATGCTGATTTCGCCGCCCTCATAGACGCCGGTATCGTTGCGGACGACGTGCATATCGGTCACGAGCTCTTCGGGCGGGCGATACCGCGTCAGTCGTCCGATGGACGGCAGGAACCCGCGATACGGATCTTCGGCATACAGACGGCTCTCCATCGCCCAGCCGGTCAGCTTGATGTCGTTCTGCGTCAGGCTCAGCTTTTCGCCATAGGCCACGCGGATCATCTGCTCGACCAGATCGACGCCGGTAATCAGCTCCGTCACAGGGTGTTCGACCTGCAAGCGCGTGTTCATCTCCAGGAAGTAGAAGTTGCGGTCGCCGTCCACGATGAACTCGACCGTGCCGGCACTGGCATAGCCCACCGCCTGCGCCAGCTTCAGCGACTGCTCACCCATGGCCTTGCGGGTGTCGGGGTCAAGGAAGGGCGACGGCGCCTCCTCGATGACCTTCTGGTTCCGGCGCTGGATCGAACATTCCCGCTCGCCCAGATAGATACCGTTTCCATGAGTGTCGCAGAGCACCTGAATTTCGATGTGCCGCGGCTGCGTCACGAACTTCTCGATGAACATCCGGTCGTCGCCGAACGACGCCGCCGCCTCGTTCTTCGATGCCTGAAAACCTTCGCGGACCTCGGATTCGTCCCATGCGATCCGCATGCCCTTGCCACCGCCCCCGGCGCTGGCCTTGAGCATCACCGGATAGCCGATCTCGCCGGAAATCCTGATTGCCTCGTCCGCATCCTCGATCAGACCCATATGGCCCGGCACAGTGCTGACGCCCGCCTCCTGGGCGATCTTCTTCGACGTTATCTTGTCGCCCATCGCTTCGATGGCACCGACCGGCGGGCCGATGAAAGCAACGCCCTCGGCTTCCAATGCCTGCGCGAACTTGGGGTTCTCTGACAGGAAGCCATAGCCCGGATGGACCGCTTCGGCCCCGGTCTGCCGGATCGCATCCATGATCTTGTCGATCACAATGTAGGACTGGTTGGCCTGCGGCGGTCCGATATGCACCGCTTCGTCCGCCATTCGCACATGCAGGGCGTTGCGGTCGGCATCGGAATAGACGGCCACCGTCTTGATCCCCATCCTCTGTGCCGTCTTGATGACCCGACAGGCGATCTCGCCCCGGTTCGCGATCAGGATTTTCTTGAACATGGTCCCTCCCCCTCCGGTCTGATGCCGGATTGAAAACACAAAGGGCTGCCCGGTCGAATGACCGGACAGCCCAATGTCATGTGATGGTGCCCCGCGAGGGGTCGCAGATCAGAAGTCGTTGGCCAACGCGCCGCCAGCGGCACCGATGGCACCGCCCGCGATGCAGTTGCCGTCCTTGATGATCTCGCCGACGGCACAGCCGACGACACCGCCGATGGCGGCACGCTCGAAATCGCTGCCTTGCTGGCAGGCAGACAGTCCGACGACGAGCGCCAGGGCGGGAAGGATGATGACACGTTGCATAGATTAACTCCGGTTATGTTACTGTGTGCAAAAAGAACGATATTCCATTTGGAATAGCGATAACATTCGAAAATTTGAAAAATTCGGTGTGGGATTTCCGTCATGCCGGGCTCTGGGAGCCCTGCAAACCACAGGAGTCGGTCCGGCACGATGGCCGGTGACCCGATGGATGGAAAATGACGGCTGAAAACTCCTGCGCAGTCTGTTTTTACCTGTATGGGTGCACGCCGCCTCTGGTCTCCGAAACCCGTCCTCGCCGATCGTAAGGGGGGAAAAGAAGGTCCGGACGATGCCCCGCCACAAAGGCGAACGCACCGTCCGGGAGGGGAAGGGGTACGGTTCCACTCGCGTTCCGGCAAATCTTCGGTATGTCGAAGTGGTAAGCCTGAACACACAGCCACGCTGCCCGTTGAATGACCATCCGCATAGTGCCAATTCAATGACGATTGCCGTTCGGCACGAGATCGCCCAACGGCAACGGGTTTCGGCGGGAAGATGCTCACCCGTGATCCTCGGACCAGTCCTCGTCCTCGGCATCCCAGTCAATCGGGGCCTCGGTCGTGAAGATATCGGGGAAAGCAGCTTCGGCGCGCGCCAGGTCGACGCGCAGCAAGGCATCGTAATCCGCCGGGTCGAACGGGTCTTCAGCGGCCATCACCTCGCGCCCGAACAGCCAGGACAAGCGCCCGGCATCCAGATTGCCCCGTTCGAACGGTGCATCCCCAAAGTGGTCGATAAGGGCCTTAAGGAACGCACGATCGGCAGCGCGGTCGACGGATTTGCGGTCTCGAAACCGTTCCCTCCGGGTGATCGGCGTGACGCCGCGCGGATTGGCGCGTCTTATCGTGAACTGGAAATCGGTGCCGGTCAGACGACCGGGAAAGCCGCGATGCTTCAGCATGTCCGCTCTCCTGAAAAGTTGAGGAACGGACGGACGGTTCGGAACGCCGGGGCGGAAGTCTGCTTCCGCCCCGTACCGATATCAGAATTTGCCGCTGACCGGCTCGACCACGACGGGCGCGGGTTCGATGATAACGATCTCTTCGGACTGGGGGGCGCTGCAGGCCCACAGGGTCGACAGCGCTGTGAAAGAAACGACAACTTTGACAATTCTCGACATTCAGGTCTCCTGACGTTGACGGGCGGTGCAAGGAGTACGATCCCTGCGCCGCCCGTGATGCTAGCCGCGTTGGTGCAGCCTGTGGAAAACCTATCAGATTGATGCACAGCTAGATACGGGTGCCCCAGAAATGCCCCAGTTGCGCCAAAGGCTTGTGGCGTAGTGGCATCAATAAGGCGGCAGGACGGGTTTGCGGTCGGATCGGAAACAGAAGTCCGTGTCGGCGGCGCCACCCGGACTATCGGCGCCCAGCCTCTCGACCCAAACAAAAAAACGGCCAGACCTGCGACATGGCGCGGGTCCGACCGTTTTAACACCAGTTCGATCAGGCCGGACGATGTCCGGGCTGCGACAGGCGTTGAATCAGAATTTGCCGGTGACAGGCTCGGGCTGAACCGGAACGAAGACCACTTCTTCTTCCTGTGCAGGCGAGGCGCAGGCGCCCAGGGTTGCGGTGATGCCCATGACGGCGACGACTTTGATGATCTTCTGCATTGGTCTCTCCTGTCGAAACGAGGGAACTTGTGACACAATTGTTGCGCGGTCCCTATCGCTAAACCCATGGCAACGGAAATCGGTTCCCGCAAGATGCCAATAATAAAAAATACCCGCATCAGTAGTCTTCCGGCGAACATTCGCCGTTTTCGATGGTATAAAGGCCAAAATATTGCGTTGCGTCGGGGTCAGTCACCCCGCGCGGTACCGGCCGGTCCATCATCGTGATCACGACCGAATCTGCCCGCGCAGCCGGAAGCCGGGACAGAGGTACCGCGTGCGTCGCACACAGCCAGTCCAGATCGGTCAGCGCTGCCTCGGGACCCACGGTGCCGCCCTCGCGGGCCACACCGGGCGCGATGAAGCGCAGAACGGCCTGCGTGCCGCCGCTCTCGATCCGTTCCCACATCACCTCCCACAACACCAGCGCCTGACCCGAAGGGATCGTTTCCTGCGCCACGACGGGCGTTGCAACAGCCAAAAACAGGGCCGCAACGCGGATCATGACCCGGCCCCTGTCGCTCGGGTCAGTGATTGCGCAACGCGTCGATCAGTTCGTCCTTGGTCATGCTCGACCGACCGTCGATCTCCAGTTCCTGCGCGCGGGCATACAGGTCGTCCTTCGTCCATGTCTCGTAAGGCGGCGCCTGTCCGCCCTTCTTCGACGGCTGCATGTCCGAATTGGCCTGCGCATTCGCGATGCGCGCGGCTTTTTCCTTCGACGCGCCATCCTCGCGCAGCGCCTCGTAGGTGGCATCGTCCTTGATGCTGGGTCCGTGGTTTTTTGCCATGACGCCCTCCTTTCCAAGGAAACACAGCCACAGAGGCACGGGTTCCGATGCGTTCGATCATGCGGCATCCTTCCTGGCGAGAAGTCGCAGATGCGCCGCCCCGCGTCCAATTTCCTCGACCGGGCCGACGGCTTCCAGCACCGCACGCTCCTGGGCCGCCTTCCGGGTGCGGACGTCCAGCACGACAGCTCCGCCCGGTGCCACACCATCCGCATAGAACGCGGAATACGTTGCCGCCGGATAGTGAAAGCCGCAGGACAGCATCGACATGGCCAGATCGACCGATGCGGTCTTCGACAGGTCCTGCGACTGTGGATTGACCGTTTCGATCGCCTGCGCGGGCACACCGTTCGCCTCAAGAAACGCCCGCGCCCGGTCAAGCGACGTATAGGCCGCGCCGGTCTCGGCAAATCCGAAATGGCGCTCCTCCGCCTCCTCGATGTCGATCAGAACAAGCCGTGCGCCCAGATCACGGTGCGCGAACAGGTCGGCCATCGCGTAACCGCAACCGATATCGGCAATCGAACCCGGTTTCCGGCGCACCAGCGCATACAGCATGTCGCGCCACTCCAGCCAGGCCACCGCCGCCGTGCGCCGGGCAATGTCGTCGCCCCGCCGTTCTGCGATGGCGATCAGGGGGGCGGCATCGCCGTTTACCCAGGCGCGCACCGCCCGGCCCGGTCGCGTCTCGTCCCACAGGACTTCGGAGCGTTGCAGGATCAGGTTCACATGGTCGCGCGTGTCGAACATCGACACGTCGAGAGCGGCAATCTCGGCCGAGTCGCAGGCGGCTTCGATCCGTGCGGGGCTTGCGGCGTCGGAGGTCATACGCCAGTTTCCATTACCGGTGCCCTGCCGCGCGCTGCCAGGCCGCGCGCCGGTCCGGGTCCGCCAGCATCGCGGCAATCTGCGCTTGCGCGCCCGGCGGCACCGACCCTGCGACCGACCCGCCCGCCCGCAGATGCACCCCCTGCCCGGCCCGCGTCACCGATACGATGGGCGCATAGCCACGCAGACGCTGCAACATGCGCCACAGATCCTGCCGCACGGCATGGGCCAGCCTGCGCCTTCCCATGTCGGGCAGACGCGTCTCGGCGAAAATATCCCATTTCGCCGGCAAACACCGTGTCACGACATAGGTCGCCCCGTCGTCCGATATGTGCCAGCCGCGCTTGTTCCATTGCCACGTCCCGTTATTCAAAGGGGAATCGTATCATGCTTGCGCCAGGGCCTCTCCTGCCGCTTGGTCCGCAGCGATGCAAAGGCCCGTGCAATCCGCTTGCGGGAATTGCGCGGCACGATAACCTCGTCGATGAACCCCTTTTCGGCGGCCACGAACGGATTGGCGAAGCGGTCTTCGTAATCCTTGGTCCGTGCCGCGATCTTGTCGGCATCGCCCAACTCGCTCCGATACAGGATCTCGACCGCGCCTTTCGCCCCCATCACGGCGATTTCCGCCGTCGGCCAGGCATAGTTGAAATCGCCCTTCAGATGTTTCGACGCCATCACGTCATAGGCCCCGCCATAGGCCTTGCGCGTGATCAGCGTGACTTTCGGCACCGTCGCCTCGCCATAGGCGAACAACAGTTTCGCGCCGTGCTTGATGACGCCGCCGTATTCCTGCGCCGTGCCGGGCAGGAAACCGGGCACATCCACCAGCGTCAGGATCGGAATTTCGAAGGCATCGCAAAACCGCACGAACTTGGCCGCCTTGCAAGAGCTGTCGATATCCAGACATCCGGCCAGCACCATCGGCTGGTTCGCCACGACGCCGACAGTGCGGCCTTCGATACGGATGAACCCGGTCAGGATATTCCTGGCGAAATCGGGCTGGATCTCGAAGAAATCGCCTTCGTCCGCCAGTTTGGTAATCAGTTCGGCCATGTCATAGGGCGCGTTCGGATTGTCGGGGATCAGCGTGTCGAGGCTGGTTTCCACCCGGTCCGGGTCGTCGAAGAACGGACGCACAGGGGGTTTTTCGCGGTTCGACAGGGGCAGGAAGTCGATCAGACGCCGCGTCTCGGCCAGCGCCTCCACGTCATTTTCAAAGGCGCAATCGGCCACGCCGGACTTGCGGGTATGGGTGGTTGCGCCGCCCAGCTCCTCGGCCGTCACCACCTCGTTGGTGACGGTTTTCACCACGTCCGGCCCGGTCACGAACATATAGCTGCTGTCGCGGACCATGAAGATGAAGTCGGTCATCGCCGGTGAATAAACCGCCCCGCCCGCACAGGGCCCCATGATGACGCTGATCTGCGGGATCACGCCGCTGGCATCGATGTTGCGCTGAAACACTTCGGCGTATCCGGCCAGCGATGCGACACCTTCCTGAATCCGCGCGCCACCGGAATCGTTCAGTCCGATCACCGGCGCGCCGTTCTGGACCGCCATGTCCTGGATCTTGCAGATCTTTTGCGCGTGGGTTTCCGAAAGGCTGCCGCCGAAGACGGTGAAGTCCTGACTGAACACATATACCAGCCGCCCGTTGACAGTGCCCCAGCCGGTGACGACGCCGTCGCCCGCAGGCCGGTCGTCCTGCATTCCGAAGTCGGTGGCGCGGTGTGCGACGAAAGTATCGAATTCCTCGAACGATCCGTCATCCAGCAGCAATTCGATCCGCTCTCGCGCGGTCAGCTTGCCCTTGCCGTGCTGTGCCGCGATCCGCCGTTCGCCGCCGCCCATCCGCGCCTGTTCGCGGCGGTTCTCCAGCTCTTCGAGAATGTCCTTCATATGGGTCGCCCTCCCTGTCGCTCCCGGCATAGACGCTGCCAAGCGGCTCGGAAAGGCCGATCTGGCACATTTGCATAGCCCGAAAAGGCTCGATTGCACGATCTGCAAATATTACGCGACACGACGGGTCTCTGCCATCAACTGCCCCATATCCTGCATCACGGCGGCCCTGCACACCCGCCTGTGCATTTGCAGGTGCAGACAAGATCGGCACGAAGGCGTAGCGACACCCAATGGCCATACTGACCGAAACATCCCGCGGTGCGACGCGCACGCCGCCGCATATCCTGACGCTCGTGGCGCTGGTCGGCGTGTCGACTCTGGCGATGAACGTCTTCCTGCCGTCCCTGCCCGCGATGTCCGAATATTTCGCCACCGACTATGGCGTCATGCAGTTGTCGGTCGGCCTGTACCTCGGCATCAACGCAGTGCTGCAATTGTTCGTCGGGCCGCTGTCGGACCGCTATGGTCGCCGCCCCGTGATCCTGTCGGGCATCGTGCTGTTCATGCTGGCCACGCTCGGGGCGCTGATGGCCACCACGGTTGAGGTCTTTCTGGCCTTCCGCATGGCGCAGGCCGCCATCGTCGTCGCCATGGTTCTGTCGCGCGCCATCGTTCGCGATCTCTATCCGCAGGACAAGGCCGCATCGATGCTGGGCTATGTGACCATGGGCATGTCCATCGTCCCGATGATCGGTCCCGCCGTCGGTGGTGTGCTGGAGGCGTCGTTCGGATGGCAATCGAACTTCTGGCTGCTGCTGATCGTGGGCGGTGCGCTCTGGTTGCTGACCTATTTCGATCTGGGCGAGACCGCACCCCCGTCCAGCGGCACTTTCGCCGATCAGGTCCGCCAATACCCCGATCTTCTGACATCGCGCCGGTTCTGGGGCTATTGCGCCGCATCCGCCTTCGCCAGCGGTGCATTCTTCGCCTATCTGGGCGGCGCACCTTTCGTCGGAACCAGCGTATTCGGCATGTCGCCCGAAACGCTGGGCCTGTACTTCGGAGCGCCCGCACTGGGTTATCTGGTCGGCAACGGCATTTCCGGACGGTTTTCGCAACGAATAGGCATTGATCGCATGATCCTGTGGGGAGCGATCGGACAAGTCAGTGGCCTGACCGTGCTGGCTATCATCACGCTGTCGGGGTTCACGTCGCATTATGTCTTCTTCGGCTTCATGACCTTTGTCGGCCTCGGCAACGGTCTGGTCATTCCCAACGCGACCGCCGGGATGCTGTCGGTCAAACCGCATCTTGCAGGAACTGCATCAGGCCTTGGCGGGGCCATCATGATCGGTGGCGGTGCCGCCCTTTCAGCGGTGGCAGGCTGGGTTCTGGGCTTCGGTGGCGGCGCACTGCCGCTGATTGCGCTGATGGTCGCGTCCGGATCGGGCAGCGTTGTCGCCATCTTGCTGACGATCCGCCGAACCCGCATGTTGTCCGCCTGACATCCGGTTGCAACGCCTGCTGAAGCGCTTGGCATAGAAGCCTGCCGTCAGGAAATTCTACGCCGTATCCGGACCAGATGAAAAACGACAACCGTATCGTATCGACAGCGGTTGTCCTGGCCCTGGCACGCGAATTCGGTTCAATCCTACAAAGCTGGGCAAAGGCGAAGATGAACGTTAGGTGCCCGACAGGCGCGAGTCGCTGGCCGATCCGATTTTTGCCAATCCCGTTTCTATGGCCAGCCTGCGCCTGACCGGCACCAGCATGCCCGCCCTGTCCCGCGCTTTCCCGGCCCTGCATCGCGCCGTCGGCATGATGCGGATCGGTCATTCACCGGAGGCAATACTTACATTATTGCGATAATATTACCTTGTTAATGGGAAAATTTCCCTATTTGATTTCATTATAACGATAATTTATCGACAGCGCGATGCGTCAGGCCAAACACATCGTTGCATCGCTGGAACAGGTGCCCGATCTGCAAATGTATAGCGTACCAGCAGCGCGCCGTTCCACCGCTGGAGCGGTCACAGAAAATCGACCCGGACGATCGCGGAATCCTGCCTTACGACTTGTGAGGACGACGTCTTTACGGCAACGCTGAATTCTAAATCGGAGGATATCATGGAACTGACCGGAACCCGCCTGATCGCCGCCCCGCGCGAGGTCGTCTGGACCAGACTGAACGACGCCGCGACCCTGAAAGCCTGCATTCCCGGCTGCGAGGAATTGACCGGATCACCCGAAGAGGGATTCGAAGCCGTGGTGAAACAGAAGGTCGGCCCCGTGAAGGCGACCTTCAAAGGCTTTGTCACACTGTCGGACGTGAAACCGCCCGAAAGTTACCGCATCGCGGGCGAAGGCAAGGGCGGCGTCGCCGGCTTCGCCAAGGGCGGTGCGGACGTGCGGCTGACCGAAGTGCCGGAAGGAACCGAACTGTCTTACGCAGTCGATGCCAAGGTCGGCGGCAAGATCGCGCAACTCGGCTCGCGCCTGATCGACAGTTTTTCGGCCAAGATGGCAGACGCATTTTTCGAGAATTTCAAGAATGAGGTCGAAGGCGGACCTGCCGATAAAGCCTGACCGCGACATGCACGCCTTACATGAGGTTTATCCCTCAACTCTCTGAAAAGGTTAAAATCTGGCTGGGCGCCAACCAGCGGCACGCGCCTCGTCTTCGGTGCAGAACCAACGCTCGCCCCGACGTTCGTCGATGCGCGTAGGACCGTATGCCGGGCTTCCCGGCAGGTGATAGATGCGCCCGTTGCCGCTGATGTTGCCTTGATCGTGCAAGCGCCATCCGGCGCGTTCGCCCTGGCCCGCATGGCACGTTGTTCCGCCCGGTATGCCGCCGGATCGATCATGTCATAGGCCCAGAGGCCGCGTGACAGCAGCACCGCCTCTTTCTGTTCTTCGAAATAGGTCCGATCCTGCCGGTAAACGCGCGCGATCCCAAGACGCACCAACTCGGCGTTGGCGTCCGTTCCACCAACCTCGCAGACGGCCAAAGGGCGACCGTAACGGTCGGTCTGTTCCCATCGGCATGTTGCCTGCCGTCCCTGATAGAGCGCCCTTGCCGCTTCGCTCGCCAATTGACCGCAGGCCAAAACCGCGCCATCGGCATTGGTGCAGGTCTGCGCGTCCTCGGCGGCGTCGATCCCGATCAGACGGATGTTTTCGCGCCAACCGATATCGAAGGTATCCGCATCGACGACACGGATCGGTCCGGTGAACTCAGCGGACAGGGCGGGTGCGGCGAGCAGGACGAGAAGTGAACAAAGTCTGAACATAGGCGCTCAGATGCCGCCAAAATGGCACCGTGCCAAGCGGAAAAGTTAATATATGGTTAATATCGCGGACTAGTGTTTCGTCGCCACGTGCGGCGGCGTCACCCCTCGCTTCAGCCGCGCTTCGCGCCATGCGATGAAGCTGACCGACGCGATGATGATCAGCGCGCCCAAAATGACGAACCCGTCCGGGGGCTCCGCGAAGAATGCCCAGCCCAGCAGGACGGCCCAGACCATCTGCAGGAACGTCACCGGCTGGGTCACCGAAATCGGGGCCGCCGCGAAAGCCCGGGTCATGGTATAATGTCCCGCCGTCGCGAAGGCCGCGACCAGGAACATCCAGCCCAGGTCGGCGACCGTGGGCGTCCTCCAGACGGCGAATGCGAAAGGAGCCAGTCCGACCGTCACCGTCACCGACAACATCGCCACCACCATCGTCGCCGAATACCGCCCCGACAGCGGCTTGGCGAACAGGTAGGACGCGCCGAACAACGCTGCGGTGGCCAGCATCGCCAGATGCCCCGTCTCGATCTCGCGGAAGCCGGGGCGCAAGATGACCACCACCCCCAAAAGCGCCGCGACCACCGCCAGAATGCGACGCAACGCAAGCGTTTCACCCAGAAAGATCGCTGCACCCAGAGTGACATAGACCGGGTTCAGATAGTTCATCGCGGTGACTTCGGCGATCGGGATCTGTGTCATTGCATAGAACCACAGGATCACGGCGAGCGTATGCACAAGGCCGCGCGCCGCGAAGAATTTCAGATCGCGCGATGATATGCGCGTTGCCAGCAAAGTGCGCGCGATCGGCAGAAGAAAGACCAGCCCCAGAAGATAGCGCAGGAATGCCGCCTCGGCCGCAGGCAAATCCTGCGCAGCGTATTTGACGATGGCGGTCACTGCGATGAAGCACAGGCCCGTGGAAATCATCCACAGAATACCCTGGATCGGATGCAATGGCATTTTCATCCGCAATCCATGGGCCGGGCGCGGGCCGTCCGCAAGCGCGTCATCCGCGCAGCAGGCTGATGGCGATGGACCACATGACGATGGCGATCAGCCCGTCCAGAACGCGCCAGGCGACGGGACGTGTGAACACCGGGCGCAACAGCGTCGCGCCATACCCCAGCGCGAAGAAGAACGCGAAGGACGATGCGACGGCCCCGACCCCGAACATTACCGGCGATGCCGCCTGCGTCGAGATCGAGCCCAGCAGGATCAGCGTATCAAGATAGACGTGCGGATTGAGCCAGGTCAGTGCCAGGCAGATCGTCACGGCCCGGCGCAACCCGCCCGCCGCCGCCGCCGCCTGCAAGGAGCTGCCGCCGCGCCATGCCGCCAGCGCCGCCCGTCCGCCATAGACGATCAGGAACGCCGCCCCGCCCCAGCGGAACAGCGGCACGATCCAGGGCACCGTCTCGACAAGTATGCCGAAGCCCGCGACCCCCGCCGCCACCAGAAGGGCATCCGAGAGCGCGCAGGTCAGAACGACAGCCAGAACATGTTCGCCACGCAGCCCTTGGCGCAGCACGAAAGCGTTCTGTGCCCCGATGGCGAGGATCAGCGAAAGGCCAAGGCCGAAGCCGGAGAGGAACGAAGTCATAGCGGGCGGAAGGACCACACGGACTGGACTTGTGCAACTGGGAAGTTACGCGAAGTCAGGAAACGCTCTGCCAGAGATGCCCGGACCGCCGCCGTCCGCGTTTGGGCACTGCATCAGCCGGTATGCCCTCTCATGCGTCGATTGCCTTGGCCCGCCCCAGAAACGTCAGAGCGATGGCTGCGACGAAGACAAACGTCAGGGCACCGAGACCGCGTTCATACAGTCCGTCGATGTTGTCGGGCATGAAAAAGAACACCGGGGCCAACGGCAGCCAGAGAACCGTGACTGCCTTGCAGGTCAGTTCCAGACGGCGCGAAACCACACCCGCACCCGCCGACATCGCCCAGGGCACGACCGAAAACAGAACCCACAGACCCCAGACCAGATAGGTGTGGATCACCACGCCCTCGGAATCGCTGTCGCCATATTCGTCCCGTGCACCGACAAGGAAAACGATCAGCCCAGCCAGGATCAGTCCATAGATGCCCGTGGTCCAGCCGCGTCCGCCCAGATGTGCATGGGCCGCACCAACCGCGCAGGCAATCAGCGCGGCAGCATAGGAATAAATACCCGCGTCTACGATGAATTCGTACCGCCCCGCGCCCAGATCGCTGATCGTGTCGGACACCCAGTTATGGTCCGGCACCACGAAATCGGCGATCAGCATGGACAGCGAGAACAGCACCATGCCCGCAATGGCGATCACGGCCATACCGCGCAGAATGTGCGAATGCTCCTGCAGGGGGACATAGGGCTGATCGGAAAAATCTCTGGCCTGCATGGTCGTCTCCTCCGGTCGCGGACATACCGCAGGTGCCGGAACAACGACCAGAAAAGGGACTGGTTCCTCCGGCGTCTACTCCAGTTGCGCCATGACCTCGTCGCTGGCCTCGAAATTGGCGGTGACATTCTGCACGTCGTCGTCGTCTTCCAACGCATCGAGCAGTTTCATCAGCGATTGCATGCCGTCCAGGTCCAACTCGGTCGTGGTGGTGGGCCGCCACACCAGTTTCGTCGATTCGCTTTCGCCCAGATGCTCTTCCAGCGCGGTCGACACGGCATTCAGATCGGTATCGGCGCACCAGACGACGTGGCTTTCCTCGTCGCTCTCCACATCTTCGGCCCCGGCCTCGATCGCGGCCATCAGAACGGTTTCGCCATCGCCCACGCTGGCGGGATAGACGACCTGTCCTTTGCGGTCGAACATGAACCCGACAGAGCCCGTTTCGCCCAGGTTACCGCCATTCTTGGAAAACGTGGAGCGCACGGACGAGGCGGTCCGGTTGCGGTTGTCGGTCATCGCCTCGACGATGACAGCAACGCCATTGGGGCCGTAGCCTTCGTAGCGGATCTCGTCATAGCTTTCCGCGTCGCCGCCCGACGCCTTGGCGATGGCGCGCGCGATGACGTCTTTGGGCACCGACTGCTGCTTGGCCTCTTTCACGGCAAGCCGCAGGCGGGGGTTCTTGTCGGGATCGGGGTCGCCCATCTTGGCAGCAACGGTGATTTCCTTCGACAACTTGGAAAACAGCTTGGCGCGGATCTTGTCCTGACGCCCTTTGCGATGCTGGATATTCGCCCATTTGGAATGGCCTGCCATGGGGTCTCTCCGGAATTTGAGGTTTGTTTGCGGCCCGCTATACCGCCCCGGCAAGGGTGGCGGCAAGCCGGGGCGGAATTTCAGGTCGGCGCAACCCGACATGACATTTGCGCGTTCCCTTCGGTCCGTCCTAGACGGGGATACCCAGATCGGAACGGACACCTGCATGACAACCGACCAGATTATCCTGTTTGCCCTGTTCGGGGGCGTCTTTGCCATGCTGCTCTGGGGCCGGTTCCGGTATGACATCGTGGCGTTTTCCGCGCTGCTGCTGGGCGTGATCCTGGGCGTGGTTCCCAAGGAGGACGCATTCCTGGGCTTCGGCCACCCTGCCACGCTGGTCGTGGCGCTGGTGCTGATCGTGTCGGCGGGCCTTGTGCGGTCGGGCGCGGTGCTGCTGATCACGCGCACACTGGTCAATGCGAAACGCGGCACCGGGACGCATATCACCATCATGGGCGGAATCGGTGCGATCCTGTCGGCGTTCATGAACAACGTGGCGGCGCTGGCGCTGTTGATGCCGGTCGACATCGCAACCGCGCGCAAGGCAGGCCGCCTGCCCGGCCGTACGCTGATGCCCTTGTCCTTCGCGACCATACTGGGCGGCACGATCACCCTGATCGGCACGCCGCCCAACATCGTTATCGCGGGCATCCGCAGGGACCAGCTGGGCGAGAGCTTCGCAATGTTCGACTTCGCACCGGTCGGTCTGGTGACCACGCTGGCGGGGCTGATCTTCGTGGCACTTGTCGGCTGGCGGCTGATCCCCGGAATGGGTGACAGCGACGCGCAGGGCGGGCTGACCGAGAACGAAAAGGCCCATTACGTCGCCGAACTGACCGTCCCCGAGGGCAATGCCCGTGTCGGCGCGCGGGTCGGTGATCTTTATCATACGGGCGACGAGATCGGGGTGCACATCATCGGGTTGCTGCGTAACGGACGGCGGATGTTCGGAACGTCCCGCGATGTCGTGCTGGAGGCGGGCGATGCCCTGATCCTCGAAGCGATGCCCGAGCAACTGGACGAGTTTCGCGTGGCGGAATCCCTCGAATTCACCGATGATCGCCCATGACGATG
>Ga0209634_1000209_pt1 | contig 46911 bp, 58 predicted proteins | sample LinPmetageLP40_FD_184043 | JGI IMG/M metagenome (GOLD analysis project Ga0209634, IMG submission 184043) | Marine viral communities from the Pacific Ocean - LP-40 (SPAdes) (version 2) | ecosystem: Environmental > Aquatic > Marine > Oceanic | place: Pacific Ocean | collected 2010-08-26
AAAATTATTTTTCCCCGCAAAAAAAGATCAAAAAGCTGTTGACTTTAGTATAGAATGTCTGATAATAAGGGATAGTTAATTAAAGGAGTTAATATGAAAATCACAGTAATGCACAAACACCACGAAATAGAAGACGGTCTCACTATAGTAGCAGAAGTTAAGGCACCTACTTCTAACGTCGACGATGCACTCGAGTATGCATTCAGATGGACACAGAACATTTCTGGTTCTTGGTCTAAGAAGATCGGGGACGATACAAATAATCGTGTCGAAGTTTTAGACATCCGTGAAGATGGTCTTGGTCTGAGAAGTACCAGTGTTGGTGACAGAATGATGTTTAAAGACACAGAATATGAAGTTGCTAGTTTTGGTTTTGAAGAAGTGAGAGATATCAATAAAGATGTCGATATTAATTGGGAGTCAATTTAGCTGTTGACTTTAGATTCAAATGTGTGATAATAATAGTAAGTTAAAATTTAATTGGAGAGAAAATATGAATTTCGGTATATACAGTAAAATGGTTGTTTCAAATAATGGTTCTGAATTAGAAGTGTCTACAACAGATACAGGTCTAATTAATGAGTTAGTCTCAATTATTATGTCTCAAGTTAACACCGGTCTGGAAGTTGAGAGATTTATCGGTTTAGATACAACTCAAATCAATATCAGCAACCATATTGGTCATGGCATTGTTGAGGAGTGGAATGTACACGAACTTCAAGGTGTATTACCATTAGAAAGTACACCTCAGTTTATGCAGAGAATACTTTAATGCTTAAATGGAACAGAGTTCGCAACGATAACGGTGGTGTGGAGTATCACTCGACCAAAAATAATGTTGTTATTAAGCGAAACGGTAAAAAATTTATCTGTACTTATCTGAGTTATGGGGTAATCACAGGAAATACTGTAACTGAGCTTAAGAGAACTGTTGAATGGGTACTGTCACAGAAAAAAAATCGCGGTTCAATGCTGAATTTCGGAGTAAAATAAATGAATTTTGTGAAAAAACACGAATCTGAAGAAATTAACACTAAAGGACATCACTTAGTCGGTGTAGTTTGGCCTGTTGTAGGTTCTAAAGGTGATAATTATCGTGTAAAAATGGAAGAAAGAGGGTTTACTTGCGATTGTATATCGTTTAGAAAATGTAAACACATAAAAAGTGTAGAAAAAAGGCTTTTAGGACGATTTAGTGGTTGACTTTAGTTCTAAATGTGTGATAATAAGAAATAATAAGAAAATAACTCGGAGAGAAATGAATGTTACATAATAAAAGAGTAAAAATACCTAAAGGAAATCCTACTAACGCTGATGAGGCTGTGAGAGCTTGTACTGCAATGGTTAAAGCATGCGTTAAGAAGTGGATGCGTAACCATTATGGAGACTATAACGACTTAATGCAGTCTGGTTTCTGTGGTGTTATGCATGCATACGGTAAATTTGACTTTAAGAAGAATGTTAAATTTACTACTTATGCTTATTTCTGGATTAGAGCGTATGTTCGCGAAGCTGCTATGAAGAATTGGAATGTAATGAACCATTCTGCTAGATTAGATAAAGTTGATTTCATGATCGAAGCTCCTACAGGCGCTGAAGATATGTTTCGCTTCGCTAACTTTGTAAATGCAAGAAGTAAGTTGTCTGCTGACGATAAGCAATTGCTTGATTGGAGAGCTGAAGGTTATACTTACTCTGAGATCCAAGCGAAGATAGGAGCTTCTAATCTTTCTGTCGTTAGAAAGAAGTGTATGGAAATAGTTTCAAAAATTGAAAAGGATTAGCTGTTGACTTTAGTTGTTTATGTGTGATAATAAACATAATGAAAATTTAACTAGGAGCTTAAGATGATTGATTACGGTAGAATATATAGCAGAGTAGATGACTTCTTACAATCGAGAGAAGGTCTACGTAATCCTAAAAATTCACAAGATTATGTTTGGTTTGTTAGAGAATTAACTGGTATCTTTTGTGGTGCTAGTTATGAACATAATCTTACTACAGGGGCTATATTGCATTATTTCGATATGGTTCAAATTCATAATATAACTAACTTGGATACTTCTGGAACACAGAGAGAAGTTAAAGCTCTTATATCTGAAGAAATCTTGGAACATCCTTTGTATGAAATTACCGAGTTTACGCTAATGAATTATAAGCCTGGTAATGTTCAAGTAGGTCCTGGTGAATTTTTCTTTTGTTTCTACGATAGTACTTCTACATTCGGTATTGATAATCAAGCTGGATATGATGTTATAGTTGATAACACTACAACAGAGTTTAAAAAGCTAGGTTCTAACTTCACTTCGCCTGAGTTGTTTGATAAATATGCTGAATCGAAAGAAGTAGAAAGGTTGTTAGTTATTAAACCTGTTTCTAATGCTAAGAAGCCAGCACTTAGATCTAAGTACGCGTGTACGCCGACTACAAAGTGGAGAACAGCATTTACACATAGAGGTAAAGCTGGAACACTTGCAATGTCATAGGAGGTAATCCTCCTCGGAGGTTTACATGGAGCTTGTTTTTGCTCTTATTACATATTTAGGTTTGCAAACAGTTGATGAATCTTTTTTTAGAAATATTGATGATTGTAAATATTTTGCTGAGAGAATAAACAAACAACCATCAGTACCTAACAGAACTACAGGTCAAGATGTACCTAAAACTAGATCATACACAGCTGTATGTGAACCGCGGAAAATTGATATTAAAAAAGTTAAGGTTTACTAATTGTATTATAAACTTTTTGAGCATCTTCCTCAGTTATACACTTTATCATATAATTATTTATTTTAGGTTTAGAAAAATTTAATTTAAGTTGTTCTACTAATTGTAGTTTATATTTGTTAAGATAAAGATTACATTCATTTTGTGTAGTGAAGTGTAATCCCCCATGTACTTTTAAATTAGGGGATGGATTATTTGCAAATGTTACCATTGCTACTAATAACCATTTCATATGCTAGTTCCTTGAGGTTTTAGAAGTTGAGGAATTAATTTTTTATCGACACAATAAATTTCTTTAGGTTTCAATTTATATCTATATGCTTCAAAAGATTTTTTATATATAAATTGATTGTAACTTTGAACATACTTATTGCAATCTTGAAATGATGTAAAGGAAGGTTGTGTAAAGATATAAAAAGGTTCACCTGCAGCTGGATTTACTGCATACATAAGCACTACAATTAAATAAGTCATAACATTTTATTTATTAATGTTATGACTAATACAATTCAATATATTGACTATTTTCTTAACAATTCTATTTCCATTTTAAGCATATTGTCAAACAAACGAAATTTTTTACGTTTCTTGTTGTACATTGTTGCTCTAAATGATTGTACTGGAAGTAACCACGGTGCGTGGGAGGATCTAACTGCGACTTCTTCAATAAAATCTACAGCTTGGTCTAATGATGGAAATTGTTCATGACATAAAAGATCGTTGAACACAGGTTCCTTTGTAACTAATGTATATCTCATAATATACTCCTTTTGTTTTAGTTTGTGGTTGTTTTAAAACGAGTAACCAACTCTAGTATATTTATAAGGAGTATTGAATTATTTTAAGATCTTATCAACTATTTTTTTGCCAATATAAAGTATAGCAACTATACCAATTAGTATGCTAGCTTCAGTATAGAGATTGCCTGTATCTTCAATCTCTATACCTTTTGTTGGACTAACAACTATTCTGCAGTTTTCACATTCATTCATGCTGGTGGTGGAGGAGGTGCTAAGCCTTCAAACATCTTCGAAGGAGCTTCACCACTAGGAGGAGGTGGAGGTGCTAAACCTTCCATTCCAGGAGGTGGAGGAGGAGGTGCAAGTGTGGTAGTACTTACATTATCATCTGACACTTTAGGAATATTAGGTTGATGAGTAGGAAATCTTTGCTTACACTCCAAAATCCAATTTTCAACAATTTGTTTATCTGAAGGAATAAAACTATTACCAGACTTTGGATCTGTAACTATAAAAGGTGCAACATTAACTTGAAGTTTATTTAAAGTTACTTGTACTTCTTGGTTTGGATTTTTTCGAAATAGCTTAGCAGCTTGTAATCTAATTTTAATTACATCATCTGGATGTATTCTATCTGTCATGATAATATTTTCTTGACCTGCTACTTGTCTTTCGTAACAAGCTCTCTCATCATCAATATTAGTTTCGAGATATAGTTTACCTTCAGTCTCTCCTGTGTTCTTCGTATCTACTAGTTCAACATCTTTTTCTAAATGCTCTATTAAATTAGACCATGTTATTTGATGCCAGTTTGGTGCACCAATTAATCTTTCAGGAGATTTACCTTCAAAAGGATCAACATGATAAAAATCAACATTTGGATATGTTTTTAACATCCATTGAAATCTTCTTTGCCAATTCCTATATGTAGGAGCTACACCTTTCTCTCCTTGTTTAACTTTCTGATAATGTTTCTCATTAGCATATAAGTTATTAAGTTCACCATTTTTTTCAGTTCCAGTAGATCCTTTACCAAAGAAATCCATACCTATTAAAAATAATTTTTTAGATTCATGAATATCAATAGCTAAATGTGATGCCATAACACCAGCAGCCATTTTTTCAGGGGTAGTACATTTCTTTGCACCTGATCCTGGTTTAGGATACCACGTATATAACCAATTCCTTCTTGAAAAATCAGGAAATAATTTATATATAGATTTTGTTAATGGTTCATCTGATGATATATTAACATGAGGTCTAAACTCTTTTTTAAAGAACCAATTACAACCATACATTATACCATAATCCATTAGTTGTTTTATGTCTTTATCTTTTCTTGAAGTACCGTTACCAATTATCCACGAGTATTGGTTAGTAGGAATTACTGGTTTGCTTCCAGGACTTTTCTTTATTTTTATTTTGCGCATATGACGTACATACCTTCCACATTATCTTTTCTATTTCAGTTGGATTTAAAGATTTAAATTGACTGTTTTGCTTTATATATTTAATAGTTGATTCAACGTCCTTTACTTGGTAAAGGAATATTGCTCTTTCAATCAAATCATATAAAGTTTGATAAGTTGACTTTTGTTGTTGTTTCATTACAGTCCTAACATCTTACTAACAGTTTTCTGTTCAGAACTTAAAGGTTTACCTGACCTTATCCATTCCACGATTTGATCAAAAAAGAAAGCGGCCGCTTTTTCACCACTATCAGTTAATTGTGTACTTCCTTCATTTAGAACACGAATTAAATTTTGTGGGTTAATAGTAGTTACATCTCTTTTCATAGTTTTAGCAAATCTTTGCATTATTTTATACTCTCTTCTATTTGTTGTTGAACTTCGTCTACTCTTCCTTGGAGATAACTTATTGATGTATGAATGTGACCTGTATCTTGAGGTTGTAACTTACTTTTAGCTACAGATATTTCATCCATCAATAAAATTAGTCTTGCTGTTAGTGATATACTCATGCTTTCCTCTATCTCTTATTTGTTATAGTTTATAATAGTCTTTTTTTGAAAATAGTTATTAATTTTTCCAAATTTATTTCTGTTAATAATATATGTTTTCTAGCTAGAAATGTTCTATATTGTTCTTCGTTTTTAAACTTTCTAATAAAAAATATTTCAGACAATATATCATCTGTCATACCTTTTCTATTCATTATAGTATTATAATCAAACATCTCTGTAATATTATTAATAAAATTGTTCTGGGATATTCTTTGATAAAGATCTGGATGCTTTAATCTTGTGTACATGGTAAATGTACCTGCATAATTACAATTATGACAGTAACACATTAGATTATTATCTCTCTTACTTACATAAAACCTTGCTCTATGTAACTTAGATTTTGAATCACCACAAACATCGCAAGACCAATTCCAAAACCATTGTTGCTTACGAGTATAATTACGAACTCTACTTTCTAATTCACAGACTATTTCAACTTGTTTAGATATCATGCATTTGTTATAGTAACTGTTATAAATAATTTTATGAAACATTTAATTTTATTTACAGCACTAGGTATATCATTCATTGCTGCTTATTATAGTATAGTTGGACTAGCAGCTATATTTGCTGCTAGCGTTATTCCAGTTATAGTGATGGGTACATCATTAGAAATTGGTAAATTAGTTAGTGTAGCTTACTTACATCAAAAATGGAACACTGTTCCAATACTGTTGAAAGGTTATTTTATCTTTGCAATATTTCTTTTAATGTTCATTACATCTATGGGCATCTTTGGCTTTCTATCGAAGGCTCACATCGAGCAAACAGTGGTTTCAGGTGATAATACTATAAAGATTGAAAGAATTGACAGTCAGATAAAAAGACAAAATAGAGTAATAAAAGATGCTGAAACTGTTTTGTATCAACTCGATAAAGCTGTACAGGTGTTAATTGACTTTGATAGAATAAGAGGAGATACCGGAGCAATTGCTCAAAGAGAAAAACAAAAGAATGAAAGAAATCAATTATCATTAGTAATTAATGGTGCAGAGAATGTAATTGATGGATTACAGATTCAAAAGTTATCTTTAGAAAAAGAACAAATACAATTAGAAGCAGAAGTGGGTCCTATAAAGTATATTGCTGAATTTGTTTATGGTGAAAAGGCAAATAGGTCAATGCTTGAAGAATCTGTTAAGTGGGTTATAATTTTAATTGTAATTGTATTCGATCCATTAGCAGTTTCTCTTTTAATTGCTTGGTCTCACTTATCTATTTCAAATGTCAAAAAAGAATTCGTAAACGCTAATGCTAATAATAAGAAAAAAGTTTTATTTGAAGTACCAAAAGAAGTTAAAGTTAAAGTTGATGAAAAAAGAAATAAAACAATTATTATAGGTGGAATAGTTTATACGGAAGCACAGATAGCTGGTATTCTGAAAGCTAATTATAATGATTTACCAGATGATCAAAAGACAGTTTACAATAAATTTAGAAAAAAGAAATCTGGTGGAAAATCTGGATCTGCATAAATAATATAACTTGTTAGGTTAGAGGGACATGATCTATCAACATAAGAATTATACTTTAGATAACATCGATGGTACAGGTTACTTGTATTCTGAGCATCAATTACTTTTTAGAGGTGATGCATATAAAGCTATACTTATGTTTATAAAATTCTCTAATAATGACAAGAATGTTCTGAATGCTTTTAAAAAACAATTGGATCAAAGAGAAGAATGTAGATTGAAAAAATTTAGAAATGATGAAGAACAATTATAAACTTTTAGCAATTTTATTTTTAGTTTATGTCATGATGTTAATATGCGCAAGCTCCAAACAAACACAAGGAGCAGGAAAGATTTACGAGCCAAAAACTGATAAAAAGAAAATTTATGGTAAAGTAAAGAACTATTCCTTACAACAAAAAATAATAAGAGGTGATATAGAAGTAAAAAAATACACTACATGCAGATTAGCCAAAACAATAAAATCAAGAGTGACCGGTCAACAAGCATGTGTATACAGAGGCGGTAATCAGACGTTTGAATTGATGTTCGACAATAATTGTCCTAAACAATTTAAATGTGTATATAATCCGGGTCAAAAAGAACCCAACATTGATAGTGTAATAGAAAGTTTGAATAAAATAAAAAAATAGGGGAAGCAATGATAGATCCAATTACCGCAATTGCAGCTGCAACATCAGCTTTTAATGTTATTAAAAAAGGTTTCGAAGTAGGAAGAGACATAGAGGGTATGTATGGTGACATGGGTAGATGGATGGGAGCAGTCTCAGACATTGACCAAGCTGAAAAGATGAATAAAAATCCACCTTTATTTAAAAAAATATTTTCTGGTTCATCAATAGAAGAAGAAGCTCTAAACATATTTGCAGCTAAGAAAAAAGCTGAAGCTATGGAACAAGAACTTAGAACATATGTTAACATGATGCACGGTCCTGGTAGCTGGAACGAGATAGTTGCTCTTCAAGCTCAAATAAGAAAAGATAGAAAAGCACAAATCTATGCTCAACAAGAAAAACAAAGAGAAATACTTAACGCAATAGGCCTTGTTATTCTTTCAGTAATTTTCTTGGGTGTTGTAGCTTTTGTATTTTATTTTGGAGTGCAAATGGCAGGAAAACCTGCTCCTTGGTAAGAGCAGGTTTTATATAGTTAGTCTTTAGCTAAAGATTTAAAATAATCTTCTAGATCTTCATCATCGTCTGATGACTTCGAAGCAACAGGAGCTGGAGCAGGCACTTCATCTTTTTGAAATACATTATTCCACTCGCCCTTTTCTTCTGTAGGCTGCAATCCAGATTGATTGTTAATTACAGGAGAAGTTTTTTCAGTAACTTCATTTAATCTTACAGATAATTCTTCATAACTCTTAAAATTGGAACTATCAATTAACTCATGAACATCATGCTGAGCTTCAAACATAGATTTCATTTTACTGTTATCCTCAGAAAGAATTGCAGGCTTTTCAAATTCAGAAGAATCATAATTCCAGTAACCTGAAACGATCTTTATCTTTATTCTAAAGTTTGCACCCTCAATCATGTCAAAAGGATTAACAGGAGTATCATCAGCAAACTCAGGTTGCATAACACTCATAATTTTATCAAATATCTTTTGACCAAATCTGAACATCTTTACTTGACCTTCGTTTTCTGGATGCTCTGGATCTTTTAAGATAAGAGCATTAGCAAAATAAGAAGTTCTTCTCTTCTGCTTTCTAGCAATATCTTTATTAGCTTCAATTCCGGAATTCCAAAGTGTAGCATTATACTCACTGACAGGATCTTTCTGACTTATAGTAGTTAGAGAATTCTCTATATACCATTTACCTGTAGGACCTTGAAAGCCATGATCATACATTCTTACCCATGGTGTTTTATCAGGATTAGAACCTGGTAACAATCTTATAACAGCATAACCTGTACCGTCTTTACCCATTTTAGGTTTCCAAATACGATCATCAGTTCTGTTGTCTTGATTTCCCTGTAGTTCAGTTTTTAAGTTAGTTGTAAGTTTTTCAAAAGCAGACTTACGGTTCTGCATATAATCTTCAAAAGACATATATTTTCCTTTTTCTAGTTTCTAGTTTCACTGTTTATTTGCTTTGAATATTTCCAAAGCTATATCATTGTAATATGTAATATTCAGAATTTTTTTCACAAAAGGTAAATAATTTTTAACTTTTTGTATATGATCTGGCCACATGATAGGCAACGATATTCTTTTGTAGTGATCATCAATAAATGGAAAGAAATTATCCATCAATATTAATGTCTCTATGTTAATTACCTTTTTAATAACTAAGTCATGTATTAGAGGTATAGAAGTATCGGTTTTGACTTCGATTAATTGGTATGGTGCATATTCACAAGATAACATTTCGACATCTTGTTTAAATTTTTCAGGGAATTTTTTCAAATGAGATTTATATCTTTCGTAGTTCTCTTTAGACATATCCTTTATCCAACAATTAGGTTTAGATATGAAATGAGAAACAAAAAAGGTTTCTAATTCTTTCTGAGGTAAAATTTTAGATAACTTTTCAAATGAAAAATGATCTGTTCTGTTATTATAAGCAGTTTTACTAGCATTGACTTTACCTTGATATTTAAAATAATCATATTCAGATGTAAAGTGTCTTTGCAATGCTAAGTAATTAATATAAGTGTAATAACCTGTATCAGACAACCGTTTTCTTCTTGTATTTTAACGCATTAACAATTAAAGCATCTCTCTCTATTTTTTCTTTTATATTTTTGTTAATTAATCTTTTACAATCTCTTGGATCAATATCATACATCTTACATACTTCAATTGTTGCATCTATGTAATTTAATCTTTTGTGTTTTACTGCTTCTTCTATTAATAATGGAAAAGATTTATTATTAATACCAAAGTCTGAATCAACTATCTTCTTCAAAACCTGTACCCTCCAAATTACTATTTTTATTAATCATAATATCACACAATTGTGCAAACCACGAATCAATTGTTGTTAAGTTCCTATCTTTGTAATAGTCTTTAACCATATTAAGTATTTTTATTTTATCTTCAGGTGAGGCTTTAGATGTATTCCAGTAATTTGTTATATCTCTAGCTGTTACTTCGATATCTGTTGGTTTAATTAGAGGTAAGTCCATTGTACTTATCAATCCTTTCTTTTAATTCATTTGTATATTTTATAATATCTTTTTTGTTAAGTGTAAATGTTTGAGTTGTACCATCTTGTACAGAAATCAAAATACATACTTGAAAAGGCATCTCTCCAACTAATTCTCTATATGCCATAAAATAAAAACAACCTTGCAAAAAATAATCACGTATCCATATTTCTTTTTTAGGTCTTATAGATGTTTTAAAATCTATAACTGATAATTTACCTTCGTATTCAGCAATACAATCAACAGTACCAGCTACTTTTAATATATTTGAATGCAGCTGTGTTTCTAAACATCTAACATTGTCTATTAAATCTAATTTAGGACGTATCCCCCTAAATAGAAACTCACCACTAGTAGAACCAAGATCATCCAGAGGCTCATTGAGTAAATAGTCCTCGCAGAGCTTATGCATTGAAGTACCGCGAGTTGTAGCAGCCTTAGTAACTTTCCTGGCTTGTTCTTCACCAACTCTCTTACGCCATTTAACAAGCGAACTTTTATCAGAAGTTTTAGATAAGACAGTTGTAATTGAAGGATATGATATCTTTGAATTAATTTCATAAACTCTACCTTTGTCTTCGCTGTTTATTTGTTTAATCTTGGGAATCTCTTTCCAAAGATGATTGAATTTTTTTAACATCATCACTAGTAACTGTAATACCTTTCAATTCAAACATACTATCTAATAGTACATTTTCTATAATAGTTTTTAATCCTCTAGCACCAGTTTTCTGATGCAAAGCTAACTCCGCTATTGATTGTAAAGAATCTTCACCAAATTTTAATTCTAATTGTGATTCTTCAAATAATTTTATATATTGTTCAGTAGGATTATTTTTTACTTTTGTCAATATATAAATTAAATCTTCAACTGTCAATTGTCTCAAAGCTGCTATCAGTGGTATCCTACCTATCAACTCAGGTATGAAACCATAATCTTCAATATCTTGTGGAGTACATTTTTGTAATAAAGCTACATCAGGATCATAGTCTTTGATACTAGCATTGACACCTATATTTGTAGTTGGTCCTACTTTTAGTCTCTTTGCAATGTTTTCTTCTAATCCAACAAACGCTCCACCAACAATGAACAATATGTTAGTAGTATCAACCTGAAATTTCATTCTAGTTAACCCGGTCTGCTTTTCAATATCTACTGTTGTACCTTCCATTAATTTTAATAATGCTTGTTGTACACCTTCACCTCCAACATCTCTTTGTTTATTTCCATTAAATCTTTTTGCTATCTTATCAAATTCATCAATAAAAATAATTCCTGTTCCAGCTGCTTCAAATGATTGACCAGCTGCTGAAATCAAACCATCTATCATTGTTTCAACATCTTTACCAACATATCCTGCAGCTGTTAATGAATTAGCATCAGCTATGTGTACTGGAACTTTTAAAAACTCAGCTAATTTTTTTACTAGATAAGTTTTACCTGTACCTGTAGGACCTAACATCATTACGTTGGTTTTATCTAACCGTACTTTGAATCCTGAGTCTCTATAAATCATCAATCTTTTATAATGATTAAATGCTGCTGTAGCTAAAACTTTTTTAGCTTTATCTTGACCTACAACATAACTATCAAGGTAATTATATATTTCTTTTGGTGATGGTAAATCAAAATCCAACATAGCAGTTGAATCGTGCACTAAGTCAATCTTTTCCTTCAACCCTTCTAAAAATTCAGAAAGGAATTTACTATCTTTATCCGCAATTTTCATAATGTTATATAAGGTGGTCTACACCTTTTCCTCTAGGATGTTTTTGTTTTATTAATTTTAATTGATCTCTAAAACCACTAGGTAGTTTTCCACCTTCAATAGTTCTACCTCCAATGAATGAAGCTGTTGTAAGTAATTTTTGTATTTCAGGGTTGTCTTCTAAGTATTTCACTGAAGCTTCATACGTTGAAAAGAACTCACTGAATTCATTATTAGTTTTTGTATTTAAAAAATTATATGTTGGCATTATAGTGTTTCTTTGTTGGTTATTATCTTTTTTGCTAATTCATCAAAGAATACTTTAAAAGATTTATCTTCTTTAAAGATTACCGGTTTGGCATCCATTAAGTTAGATAGTGCATTCCATGATGTTCTTGCTGCTCTCAGAGCTTTTTTACTGTACATATAGTGTGACTGTTCCATTATTACTCCTTTATATTATAATGAATTTTTGTAATAAATATCTTACAATACAAATTATTTATCAGAAAGTTGTAATTCATTTAATGGAAATTAACAAAAGATTAAAAAATCAAAGACAAATAAAAAACAATATTAGTGAAAAAAAAGAAAATGCTAGTATTGATAAAAGAACTATAGCTAAAAAATTTAGAGAACTTGCTTTAAAAGCTCAAAAAACATTAGGCACTAAAGAATCGATTAGCTTCTTTAGAGATAAATTAGTTAGAAGAAGAGTTGATCACGATACTCTTCTAAAAAATTATAAAACTACTTCTTCTCCAAAACCAGGATCTATGTTAGTGTATACATATGATCCTAAACATAAAGATAAGTTACCATTCTATGATACCAATCCTTGTATAATACTTTTAGATTATACAAAAGATGGATGGTATGGAGCAAATTTACATTACTTACCTCCTACTGCTAGAGCTGATTTATTAGTTGAAATTGGTTGGAATAAAAACGTTTCTTTGTTTAATATAGCTAAAGCATTAGAAAGAAATAAAATAACTAAACATTGTTTAAAAAGATATCTAAGAAATCAATTAAATAGTAGACTAAAGGTAGTAAACAGGGAAGACTGGGAAATTATTATACAATTACCATTTGACGCTTTTGTAAATGAAAGCAGAGGTCGCATCTGGAGGAAAGTTAAAAGATAATGTCACTACAAGAATTCAAAACTTCAGCATATGCAGATACAGGATTTGCAAGAGCTAATAAATTTATAGTAAATGTATTCTTACCAAATTCAAAAACTGCTATGGGTGCTGGTTTAATTGGCACATTATTTAAAAATATGCCAAGTACTCCTTTTTCTCAACCAGGTAGTTCATTTATAAATATCCCAGGTTTTTTCACTGGATCTCAAGGTGTAAATATAGATGCTGCACAACCATTGAGAAATGCATTGGCTAATAAAAATTTTGTTAGTGGTGTAAGTAAATTAGGAAGACCTATATCTGGTTTTGTTTTTCAAAATATTATTGGAAGAGGTAGACAATTAACTTTATATTGTACTGGAGCAGAAATTCCATCAAGGGATATTGAAGCTACTGAGTTGTATCTTTATGGCGAATCAAGACAAGTAGGTTTTAGACATCAACATCAACAATTATCATTACAATACTATTGCTCGGAAGATTTAAGAGAAAGAAGATTTTTTGAAGAATGGCAAAATATGGTTTTTGATCCTGTTCATAAAAATGCTGGATATTATGATGAATATACTTCAACAGTTCAAGTACAGCAATGGGATTATGGTTTAACTAGAAAAATGGCAGAATATGTTTTTGATGAAGCATATGTAGCTACTATAGGTAATCTAAATTACGAATATGCTAATTCTGAGATTCAGAGGTTATCAGTAAGTTTTAATTATAGGAATTATAGAAGAACAGATTCAGGCTCTACAGGAGGTCTTGGTGATGTCGTTGGTAACTTTGCTAAAAAAATAGCTAACGGAATAGGAATATAAGATGGGTGATATAAATCAATTGAGTGTTGACTTAACAGCTATGATACTTCCATGGATGGGTGTGATACTATCTGTAATTATTGCTATTTGGTTAAAAGACTTTGCAACTAATGCTGCAAAAGGTTGGGCATTTAAATCTAACCAATCTTTTAACGAAGGTGATCATATTATACTAGATGGTAGAGATGCAATAATAGTTAAGATAGGAATGTCCCAAACGGTATTTGGTGTCTATACAGATAAAGGATACACGTGGAGATATATTTCAAATGATAGATTAGCTAGTTCTAAAATAGAAAAAATAATTAATAAAAATCTCCATTTAGATACAGAAGCTGAAAAAGGTATGAGAATTCAAAAGATGATCGATGCTTCACAAAATAATATGATAAAACAAAACGAACAACAAATAAAAGAGAATAAGAAAAAGATCGAAGAGTTGAAAGAAAAAAAATAAATTATGAGGACATTATGAGTTTAAAAAATATTAAATTAAAAACACCTGAATATGATGACAAGGTTCCTTCTACAGAAGAAAATATAAAATTTAGACCTTTTACAGTAGCTGAAGAAAAATTATTATTAATTGCAAGTGAGTCAAGTGATAATAAACAAATTGCTGATTCTATGAGAAAAATAATAACTAATTGTACTGGTATTGATGCCTCTACATTAACTTATTATGACATAGAATATCTTTTTACAAAAATAAGATCTAAATCTGTTGGTGAAGTAGCTAAATTAAAATTCAGTTGTGAAAAATGTGAAACTGAAAATGAAGTTGGTGTTGAATTAGACAAAGTATATATAAAAAGAACTGAAGATCATACTAACATAATAAAACTTGATGAAAATTTAATATTTGTTTTAAAGGAACCTCAACTAGAGGCTTTAGGTTTATATGATGATGATAAAAATTCTGTTGATAACATAGTTAACATAATTTGCAATTCTTTAAAAAATGTACAATTGGATGATGAAATAATAGAAGTTAATGCTAGTGAAATAGAAGATGCAAAAAATTTAGTTGAACAATTGACTTCAGATCAATTTAAAAAAATAAGTTCTTTTTTTGATACAATGCCAAAAACTAATATAGATCTTGAATTTACTTGTTCTCATTGTTCTGAAATAAATAAAAAAACTTTGGAGGGTATGCACAATTTTTTTTAGTTAACCTTTCTCACACAGGGTTGGTAGTATTTATGAAAAATATTTTTGCTTGTATGCAACATCATAATTGGTCATATACAGAAATAATGGAAATGTTACCGTGGGAAAGGGATATTTACTTTAACTTTTTAGTTGCACATATAAAAGAAGAAAATGATAAAATTGAACAACAAAATAGAAAGATTAATAGCTAATGGCTAAATTAAATGAAGATGCAATTCAAGATCTAGCTAAATCTATTACTGGAATGTTTAATGTTTTTAAAAGTTCTTCAGAAAGAACTTATGATCTTTTAATCAAAAGAAGAGATCAAAATAATAAAAAAATTGAAGATCTTCAACGTCAAATAACTCAAGAAACAAGATCAGGTCCTCCGACAGCTGATAGTGCTAGAATTGTTAGAGAAGCACAAAATAAAATTGCTAATCTAGAACAACAAACGTATGATCGTATTGAAAGATATAAGGGTAGATTTGGTGAAAGACAGTTAAAAAATCAACAAAGAAAAGAAACAGATCCTGCATACAAAAAATTTACAAGAGGTAAAACTAAAGGCGATGAAAGTAGAATGGATAAAGTTAAGTTTGGATTACAAAAAGAAGGAATAGGTCTTCTCAAAAACATAGGTAAAAAAATAGGAGATTTCATAAAAGCACCTTTCAAAGCTATTAATACAGTAGTTGATGCAGGAATTAAAGGTATACTACTTGCATTAGGTTTTGCTTCATTTGTAAAATTTTTAGAAGGGCTAGAAAAAGCATCAGAGTGGTTTGGTGAAAATCCATCATTTGGAGAAATTATCTCTTCAGGTTTAGCTAATTTAATTGGTTTCTTTACAGGTATGAATGAAGAAGAAAGAAAGAAATTAGCTAAAGATATTAAAGAAGGATTTCAAACTATCAAAGATGGATTTTTTTATATTATAGATTCATTTAAAACATTTACAAATATTGTTACTAAATTAATAGAAGGTGATTTTAAAGGGGCATGGAAAGAATTTCAAAAAGATGGAGCTGTGTGGAAATTTGTTACTGCTATGTCATTATTAGCATTAGCTATATTGCCTTTTATAGGTATACTAACTCCATTAATAGCACTTTTTGGTTTTCTACTTAGTCCTTTTAAAAAATTATTAAGTAAATTAAAAACTACTAAAGCAGAAATCAAAAAACTAGACAAACAAGATAAACCTAAAAATAATAAAACATACAATAGAAACAGTAAAGGTCAATTTGCAAAAAAACCTCAATCTAATGTTTCAAGAATTGCTAAAAATTTACTTGAAGGTTTGAAAAAAGGTGGAAAATATGCTGTTAACATTTTAAGAAATGGTACACCTTTAATTGTTCCCTTTACATTAGGTTCTATATTAGCAAACGATGATGGAAAATCAACTGAAATAGCTAATCAAAAAAATAATTTATTAAAACAAGGGTTAACCAAAAACGTAGATGCAAAAGCTGAAGATGTATTTGTAGAAGATCTCAATTCAACTGCTGGAACAGACAAATATAATTTTGCAGATAGAGTTAATAATATAAAAGATAAAAACCTTACTAATGCATTAGAAAATTATTTTACTAAAAACCTTAAAACTGAATTAGAATTAAAAATTCAAAAAATGCAATTGATTCCAGATGAATCAACTGCTTTATCAGAAACAAATACTCAATTGCAAGGTTCTATTGAATCTGTCAATAAACTTACTGAAACATTACAAAATCATTTTAAAAAATTAATGCCTAACGATGTCAAAGTTAATAATACTAGTATTAATAACACACAAGTTACACCTAAAATGGAAATGAAATATTTTACTCCAAGTAAAGGTAAAGGTCCTTATTCAAACGTGTTAACTTAACTTTTTCTTTTGGGTCTAGGTTTTTTAGGTTTTGAAGATTTGAAAATATTCACAAATTTAGGTTTTTTACTTTTTGTACTTTCTTTTAAGAGTTTTATCTTATCAGTTTCCCAATTCAATATACCCATCTCTTTTAAAGTTTTTTCAGTCCATATCTCAAATGTAAAATCATTCTTCTGTGAAACTTCAGTTGCTTTAGCCCACTTAGTCATATTAATTGTGTATGTTATCATTTCATTGACATATCTAGAAGTTTTATTTTTTGACTTAGGGGTAATAGGTTTTTTTGTTTGAACTTCAGGTTTAACTTCTATAACTTTTACTGTACCATCAACAAATTTTACATAAAAGTCAGGATAATATTTTTGTCTTCTTTGATATATAGGATGTTCGTATGGTATAGCTATCTCTTCAGAAGCCCATTCAATGACAGATTCATTCCCATCCAACCATCTCATTACGTTTCTTTCCCAATGAGATCTATAAATTATCTTGGTTATATCACCAACATATTTTTCTGGATGTTTAATATCAGTAAATTTTCCTTTATGATACATATAAATACCTTATAATATATATTTATAAGGAATTACAAACAAGATGTATTACACATTTCCTAGTAAAGGTTTAGGAGTTCCAAACGAGATTCCTGGATGGATTCAGATAATAGCAAGACAAGTTAATTTTGGTTTAACTAAAACAGTAAAAAGACCCAGTACTTTAAGAGGCAATTCTAATATTGGAAGTGAATCAGCTGACACTGAAGCTGATACCTTTCAAACAAGCGCTACAATTTCTTTACCTATGCCTCAAAATTTACTTTATGCTCAAGCTGCAGGCTACAATACTGAAAATGTTGGAGCAACAGGAGCAGCTATTGCAGACGCTACTAATTCTTCTTCATTATCAGACTTAGTAGCTAACAAAGGCGCAGGTTTGTTATCTGGTGTATTAACAGACTTGTCTAGTATAGTTAAAAATCCTTTACAGTTAGCAAAAGGCGTTGTAGCTAATCCTTTTTCATTTACTATGTTTGGTTCAATGGCTCATAGAACATTTAATTACAGTTGGGTATTTGCTCCAAGAAATGAAATTGAATCAAATGAGATAAAAGCTATTTGTGATGCTCTATCTTATTTTCAATTACCAGGAAGAGACACAGAAGGTTTTTTACAATTTCTTGAAATTCCTTTACAGTTCGATATAGATTATTGGTGGATGAATGGACCAGATGCATATCTAGAACAACCCAATAGATCAGTACTTTCAAACATTACAGTTAATTATGGTGGTACTACAAGAGCACAAAGACATATAAATGGTGCACCGATAGAAATAGGATTAGATTTAACTTTTGTTGAAGTAGAACCGTTAATTAGAAATAAAATTGGTCACGCTGATACTTTAACTGGAGGAGATAAAATTAAAGCTGCAGAAACAAAAACACAAAAGTCAATTACGAAATTTAAAAGTGGTGGATATATGGATGGTGTAATATAATGAGTTACTTTGATGAATTTCCATATGTAGAATATAGTTTTAATAATGAAGTTAAATTAATTAAAAACATTTCATTTAAGCCCGAACTTATAGAAAAAGTAAAAACTTCAAGAGCTGCTTTTGAAACATATATAATTCAAGAAGGTGATACGGTTGAGTTGATAGCTAATAAATTATATGGAGATGTTAATTTACATTGGGCTATTATGATTGCAAATGACATGATTTCTCCTTATTTAGATTTTCCACTTACATCACAACAGTTAGATGAATTTATATTTCAAAAATACAAGAATCAACAAGACTCTGAAAATGTTAATGTAATTTTAAATAAAACTAATACTTTAGCCTTCACACAATTTGTAGGTACAACAACTAATAATTTTAATACTATTATAGGTGGTGTAACTGCAAAGCCTCATCATTTTATAGACAAAGATAAAAATAGATATTCGTATGATTATATTGTCAACAATCCTGTAAAAAGTAACGCTTACGCAAGAGTGGAAATAACACCTACAGTAACACCTGTTTCAATTTGGGACGAAGAGCATGAATTGAATGAAGCAAAAAGATCTATATTAATTTTAAAAGGATCCTTAGTTAATCAATTGAAGAATGAATTTAAGAGAGTAATTAATGAGTGATTATGCTGGTTCATATAAGTTTAAAAAAGTTTCTATTGCAAGAAATAAAAACAATTCAGATATAAGTGGTATTATTTCAGAGATAAATGTTTTTGCATATATTAATCAACCTTCTGTGACTGTAATAGTTACATGTAGAGATTCACAAAATTTTTTAAATGATTTTCCTATAAAGGGAGGTCAAGAGATTGAAATAGAAGTTGAATTTAGTAATGAAGTGAGAACATGGAATCTTGTTATTGCTTCTGTAGAAGATATTAAGTCAACACTAAATACAACTCTTTATAATTTAAGATGTGTATCTCATTTACTTTTTAAATCTCATCATTCAACAATTTCACAATCATTCAAAGGCAAAGTTTCAGATATTGCTGAATCAATATTCAATAATTATAAAAACAAAAAAGAGAACATAAGAGTTTGGGAAGAATCTATTAACAGTAGTACTTATATAATTCCTGGTTGGTCACCTATTCAAACTTTATTGTGGTTATCTTCTAAATCAAGAGCTAAAAATACAGACACAAGGTTTAAGTTTTTTCAAGACTCTTTTCTTAATTACAACTTCTTACCTTTAGAAAGTTTAAATGAAAAATACTTAGATCAAGATATTCAAACTTTTCATTATCACATATCTAAAACTAATAACATTTTAAGAAAAAAAAGAGAGATGAATGAAATAATATCTTATTCTTTAAACGATTCAAATAATATTTTAGATAGTTTTTCTAATGGTTTTGTTACTGGTGAACTATTTGAATTTAATACTACAAGTAAAAATTCTAACACAATAAGTCACAACTATTTAAATGACTTTAATCTTTTTAAACAAGAAACAACTAATAAAAAACCTTTGTGGAGTGAGACAGATTTTTCTAATGATATTGCAACTAATCAAATAGGTAATGGATTAGAAATAGAACAAATATCGAGATTCAGAGATGATGATTTAGAAGACAAAAGTGAAGTATTAGATAAATCTAGCATTCTCAAAAGTTATTTTAATTTAAGTAACAACATGGTTACAATAACTGTAAGAGGAAATAATGTTACAGATATTGGCCAAATAATAAACTTAGAATTTCCTAAAATAAAACCTTTAGAACAAGGTAATCTAAAAGACGAACTTATATCTGGAAGATATTTGATTGTAGGTAAAAGACAACAATTTAGTAAAAATGATTCAATTAGTGATTTAGATTGCATAAGAGATTCAAATAATATTAATAGTTTTTACAGTGGTAATGATGAATTAGGCGGAGAAGAAGTATGAGTTATTTTGGTGATACATTTAAATGGTTTATTGGTGTTGTAGAAGATAGAAATGACCCTAGTGAATTAGGACGAATTAAAGTAAGATGTCATGGATTGCACACTGATGATAAAATAAAAATACCTACAAAAGACCTTCCTTGGGCACAAGTAATGATGCCTGCTACATCAGCAAGTGTAGGAGGTATAGGAGAATCACCAACAGGAATAGTACAAGGTTCAACTGTAGTAGGTTTTTTCACTGATGGTGTTAATATGCAACAACCTTTTGTGTTAGGTACTTTCCACGGTATGAATAAACAACATTCAGATCCAACAAAAGGTTTTGTTGATCCTAACGAACAGCATCCAGTTAGATTAGGTGAACCTGAAAATAACAGTGACAATGACGTTCCATACAATGCTCAGAGACTTAACTTTGAAAAAACAGACAATTACATAACCAGACTTAATGGAAGAGTTGATTCAGTAGATACAGCTTCACCACCAAAAGTTTCTTCAGTTGCACAAGATAAAGATTTTTCATATTATGAAAAAGAAACCTGGGATGAACCTTATCCTTATAATGGATCTAGTCCTACTTACCCATATAATAAAGTTTTAGAATCTGAAAGAGGTCATATAAAAGAAATAAATGATACACCTGGATCTGAAAGTATATTAGATTATCATAGATCAGGTACTTTTGAAGAGGTTGTAGTAGACGGAACTAAAACTTTAAGAGTTGTAGGTGATAATTATTCAGTTATTTTTAAAGATAATAATATGTTAGTACAAGGTGATATGAACTTAACTGTTAAAAAAGATTTGAGAATCAAAGTAGATGGTAATTATCACTTAGAAGTGAAGGGTAATTATACTGAAAATATCAAAGGTGAAAAACAAGTTAAAGTATCTAACTCTTTTAATATGGAAGTAGATCAAGACTTTGTACAAAATATTGGAGAAGATTACGATACAAGAATAAATGGTAGTGAATCTAGACATGTTGTTGGAGATAGAAACACTATAGTAAATAGAACTAATTCTTTAAACGTAGATAGTGATCATCAAATATTTGTAGAAAACACAATTAATACTTTTAGTGTTAATAGAAATGTAACAGCTACTTTAGATGAATATAAAGTTATAAGTGAAAAAGATATCACTATTGAAACACCTGCTAATATGAAAGTTGAAGTAGATACAAATGTAACAGAAACTGTTGGGGGAAATACAACTAAAACTGTTGCTGGAACTTTAACAGATACCATAACTGGTAAAGGAGTTATCAATATGTCTAATGCTGAAAGTGAAGTAACAGCTAAGTCTATTACACTTACAGGTCATACGCACACAGATCCAGCTGGAGTAGCTGGTGCACAAACATCAACACCTAATTAGAGATTATTATGGCATTACAATGTGGTAAAAATTTAGATCAAGAATCTGTAAAAGCTTCTCAAAAAGATATGAAAAGTTTTATGAAAAAAGGTAGAGGTATGTTATCTAACCTTAAAAAAAGTAATGCTTTTAAACAATTAGATATTAAAAAATTAGAAAAAATACCTAAGAAATTAAACGAAGTTATTATTACTGGTTATTCCAACAAAGTTACAGTTCCTGATAATACATTTCTTATAGGAGCTGTATATGGTAAAAAAGCAGGCTCTGGAATGAAATTTTTAATACTTGATTACGCTTATGACAAAGAAACAAATATAGTTTCAACTACTGAAGATGTTAATGAATTTATTGTTACTGCTCTTGTACCTGATGGAACAGAAGAAGTTAATCTTAAAAAAGAAGTTGAAAAACTTCAAGGAACTGGAAATGTAAATGATTTTATAGCAAAAGCTCAAGAACTACAATTGAAATTTGGATCTGCAACTCCTGCTCCTTCTATAGCTGATGTTGAAGAAGTTGCTGAGAATACTTCTACAATAAATTTAAGCGATAAGCCAATTAAGATATTAAAAGTTTTAATAATGACTGGTGATAATAATTTTTTTGGTGGAACAAGAAATTTTAAATTAGAAGATACTGTTGTTACTTTAACTGTTCCTGGTGAACCAAAGAAATTAAGAATAGTAAAAAAAGTTAAAGTAAAATATTCAATACCTGGTACAAGTTCAGTAGCAATGGGATCTAAAGGAAATTTTGACATTAATCAAATACTTGCAAAGGTAACAAAAGATAAAGATTTTACTACTGATGATTTAAAATCAATTGACAATGCTAAAGTTAAAGGTTTAATGGGTTCTTACGAAAAAGATATTGCAAAAGGTTTAAATGATTTAGATACAAGTAAAATGGGTGCACCTGAAAAAGATTTATTAAATCAATTCAAAGGTGGTATAGGATCTGATGGAAAAATTAACATGGATGGATTAAATGTTAATAAAATATTTGGAGCAGCTAAAGATATAGCCGGAAATTCAGCTAAAGGTAAAATAGAAGAAACTGCTGTAAAGAAAATGTTGTCAGGTGATTTGATAGGAGGTTTTAAAGAAGGTCTAAAATTAAATCAAATTGGGGGACCAAAGTTACCAGGAATTCCTACATCATTTGATTTAACTAAAGTTTCGAAAGATCCTACTACAGCTTTGAGTAGTTTATTAAGTTTACAAACAGCTAGACCAAGTGCAACTGAACTTAGAACTGTTGAATACAGTAGTAGCTCATCAGGAGGCAATACAAATAAAACTCTTACGTTAACTAAATCTATTACTCAAATTGTAAATGTAGAAGGAAAAAAAGCAGGTACAGATTTTTTCTCTAAAGTAAATTTTAAAAGAAATGGTAATCTTATTACTACTACTGATTCGTATGAACAAATTAAAGTAACTTACAAAACAAAAGCGCCTGAATTGAAACCAGGAGAAGCTTTCTCTAAAAGAAAATTAGATACATGTAAAGACATTCCAGATATTAAAGTAATTTTACCAGTATTAAGTTTGAAAGAATTACAACAAGGCAAAACGTTATCTGATGTGTCTTCTATTGTTCCTATGAGTAAAGCAAAAAAACCTCCTGTTGAGAAACCTAAAGCATCTTCTGTTGACATAGATGCTTTAAAATTTTCAGCAAACGTATCATTTAAAGAGTATGTTTCCAAAAAAGATTTAGATGTATTTGCTGAATATCTCGATATTCTTCTTGATGATATTAACCAACATTTTTATGTTCAGATAGGTCAAGCTAAAATAGCTAAAGATGATATACAAGCAACAACAGAATTTAAAAAATTAAAAAATATTTTTAAAGCTAATCCAGGAAAAGATCGAAAAGAAATATTTAAACTTGGTTTAATTACACAAGAAGAAAATGATTTTCTAAAAAATAAATTTGGTCCAATATATAAAAGATACAGAGCTCTTTTATTTAATTACAATAGTAAAAATGGTTTAGGAATAAGACAATGTGTCGAAGATTTTATTTCAGTAACTGCTGAAAAAAATGTTTTTGAAGAAGTAATAGAAATAGCTAAAAGAGGTGACGAAGGTTTGCTAGCTGCTTTTAAACAAGGCGAAGTTAATGCTTACGATAGAAGATTGAAAGTATTGAGGAGTGTGACTATTGATTTTGAAAATGAATCTATTATTACACCAGAAGATAAAGAGGAAATACAAAAAGCATTAGATCTAGCTAATTTTAAATTTCCTTCTGAGTTAGATGGTATTAAATATAAAAATGCTTTTATTAGAAGAGTTTTTAGCGATGAAGAAGTAAATCAAGCTGTTGTTTATGATTTACAAAATAATTATAAAGTATTATAGGAGAATAATATGCTTACACTATTATCATCTTTGTTAGGTTTTGGAACAAGTTTTGTTCCTAAAGTTTTAGAATTTTGGCAAGACAAATCTGACAAAGCACAAGAATTAAAAGTAATGGCACTTCAAATTGAAAGAGAAGAAAAGATGCTAGCAGTAAAAGCAGAAATGATGGATTCTGCTAATGATATGCAAAGAGATGTAGCTTTGCTACAACATGATACAGCAACAGCTAAAAAAGCATCTACGTGGGTTCACAATTTGAGATCTTCTGTTAGACCAGTTATCACATATCTTTTTTTTGTATTGTTCTTTTTTGTAGAAGGAGTAGCAGCTTATGTTATATTACGAGATGGTGGTGACATATCTATCATTGCATCAACGTTATGGTCAGAAGAAACGTCCAGTATATTTGCAGCTATTGTTAGTTTTTGGTTTGGTTCTCGTGCTATAAAGAAATGATCATGAATATTAGTAACAATTGTATAATATTAATTAAACATCACGAAGGTGTTAGAAATACTCCATACCAAGATCCAATAGGTTTGTGGACAGTTGGAGTAGGACACTTAATGGGTAATGGTAAAGTAAAACCTAAAGATTGGAATAGAGAAAGATCTGACCAAGAAGTAGATGATCTTTTGAGATATGATATTAGAAGATTTGAAAGAGGTGTTGATTCATTAATCAATGTTGATTTAAATCAAAATCAATTTGATGCTTTAGTATGTTTTGCTTTTAATGTTGGTTTAGGCAATCTTCAAGCTAGTACTTTAAGAAGAAAACTTAATAGAGATGATTATGAAGGAGCTGCTAATGAGTTTCCTAAATGGCGTAGAGCAGGTGGAAGAGTTTTAAAAGGATTAGTTAAAAGACGTAATGACGAAAAGATTCTTTTCTCTTCCTAAGGTCTTGTATAGAAAGAAAATACTACATTACCATTTACATCTTTAATTTGAAAATCATTCATAACTTTTTGAAATAGTGGCTTTAAAATATCTGAATCAGCAGTAGTGTTAATTAAAGAATATTCATTAAACATATTTACAACAGAATCAGAATCTAATTGAAGATCTATTGCTGTAGTATTTGTGTTTGTTTGACTAACTACACTGTTTATCTGTGATGTATGACTACTAACAGTACTGTTAATTGTTGATATATCACCATCGTTACTTGTTATTTGTGTCTGTAGTGATTGTAGTTTATTATCATCAGAATCTAATCTACTTTTAATTGTACTTAAATTTACATTATTACTAGTTATTTGAGTTTGTAAAGACTGAATTTTATGATCGTCAGAATCTAATCTACCTTTAAGAGCAACTACAGTAGGTGAAACTACTAACGTACCTTCGAAAGATGCATTTGTAATTAAAGAATCAGAATCTGTAGCTTGTTCTTTATTAACATTTACTAATATTTTTCTATTAGCTACCCATGCATCTCTTTGACCGTTGTATTGAAATGAAGGAGATGTGCCTCTCTCAAATAAAGCATCGCTGTCTGCAATTGTTATTCCAGCGTTGTTGTATTGATCTGAATCGTAAGCATTTTTAGCAATAACTATATTTTTATCTGTAATAGTTAAAGTTGAAGAATTGACTACCGATTGGGATCCATACACTCTAAGATCACCATTTATTCTTACATTGTCAAATGATACGAATCCATCAGCGTCTGAGTCAGCTAATAAGTTGTTATTATTCTTATCAACTAATCCCGTAACTTGAGATCTTCCTAATTGGTTTGTGATTCTTCTAGTATTTTTGGCCATGATTTATTTATACCTAAATAGAAATAAAAATAAATTAAATTAACTGTTGACTTTAGTTTTGAATGTGCGATAATGTATATAGTTAATAACAAGGAGAAAAGTAATGAACGAATTTTTAGCAGCATTGTTTATATCAAAGGCAATAATATTTTCTACTACACCAATTGAAGTTAAAACAGCTTCACCTGAATTATATTGTCTAGTACAAAATATTTATTTTGAGTCTGGCAATCAGTCGTATGCAGGAAAAGTTGCAGTTGCTGAAGTAACTTTAAATAGAGTAAAAACAAGAAAATATCCATCTACTATTTGTGGTGTAGTCAAACAAGCTAGAATGAGTAAGTGGTGGAAGGAAGAACATGGTAAGGATGTTCCTGTTAGAAATAAATGTCAATTTTCATGGTTCTGTGATGGAAAAAGTGATGAGATAAAATATGCTGGAACTTGGAAGAGTTCAATGATTGCTGCACACGATGCACTTAACTCAGAACGTAAATTCACAGAAGGTGCGCTTTATTATCACGCTAATTACGTAAATCCTAAGTGGAATAAGTCAAAGGAATACATTACTAGTATAGGAGATCATATTTTCTATAGGTAACTGTCATAAATAAAACATGTCTATTTATGATCAAAAATTTATTAGAAAAAACGTATATAAAGATTTAGATTTTAATTTTTCTAGATTAGCACTTTCGAATGACGTAGGTTCCAAATCTGATACTAATGCTATTAAGCAATCAGTTGTGAACCTCGTTATGACTAACTTTGGAGAAAGACCTTTTCATCCTGAAATAGGTAGTAACGTAAATGCATTATTATTTGAACCATCTGGACCAATAACTAATAGTTATATTCAAGATACTATTAAAAGTGCAATAGAAAACTTTGAGCCAAGAATACAAATTACATCAATAAGAGTTGATGACACTCCAAATAACATAGACCAAAACCAAATTTTTATAAGAATTGCTTTTATTTTTCTAGAAAAAAATGAAACTGATTCTTTTGATATAGTACTTGAAAGGTTAAGATAATGGCAACAGTAAACAAGCCAGTGGTAGCTAATTTAGATTTTGATGATATTAAAAAAGATATTATTGATCATTTTAAAGATGACAATGATTTCAAAGATTATAATTTTAAAGGTTCAGCCTTAAATTCACTAATTGATATTTTAGCTTATAATACACATTTAAATGCTCTTACAGCAAATTTTTCTATTAACGAAATGTTTATCAACACAGCTCAAAAAAGAGAAAATATAATTTCAATTGCTAAAGGAATGAATTATATTCCTACATCTGCAACATGTTCGAAGGTAGAAATTACAATAAGTGTTCCTAGACTTGGATCAGAAAGATCATTTACAATTCCAGTTGGTTCAACATTAAGTGCTGTTAGTGGTAATACTTCATATACTTTTAATCTTACACAAGATTATATAGTTCAATTTTTATCAGGAGAAACTTCAAAGAATCTAAAAATGATTTTTTATGAAGGTAAAAGTTTAACTGAAAGATTTGTACAAGACAATACAAATGTCAATTTCCCAACATACGAACTATTAAATGATAATATAGATACACAGACTATTTCATTAAGAGTTAATAATATAAAACATACATTACTGAATCCTGAGAATGAAAGTATAAGTAATATTAATAATTCTTCAACAATATTTTTTGTAGAAGAAACAACTAATAAAAAATACAAACTTAAATTAGGTAATGGGGTAATTGGAAAAAAAGTTAATGTTGGTGATGAAATAATTGTAAGTTATTTAACATGCGCTGGTGAAGCTTCTAATGGTATCTCATCATTCTCTCTTTCTGTTAAAGGAAGATCAGATATTTCAATTGCTTCAAGTGGTATGTCATATGGAGGTAGTTTAATTGAGACAGAAAGATCAATTAAAGACAATGCTCCACATTGGTTTCAGTCACAATATAGAGCTGTTACTGCTAATGATTATGAAACAATTGTCAAGAAAAACTTTCCAGATATTCAAGCTATTAATGCTTATGGAGGAGAAGAAGTAGGAAAGCCAGGTAAAGTCTTTCTTACAATAAAACCAAAAGTTGGTGATAAATTATCTCAAGCAGCAAAGCTACATATAAAAAATAACATTATAAAAAAATTTAATATTGTTAATATTAAACCTGAGATATTAGATCCTGCTTATATAGAATTATTGTTAAACAGTACTGTAATTTATGACAATAGTAGATTGACTAGTAATGAGTCAACATTAAAATCAAAAATATTTTCATTATTTACTTCTTTTAATAATAATAGATTAAGTGATTTCAAAAAAAGTTTCTTTGAACAAAATTTAGCTGAAGAAATAAAGTTATTAGACAGATCAATTGTTTCAATTAATACAAGAACTTCTTTAAGATTTGATTCAACTGTAACAAACAACAAACTAAACAAATATCAAATTAGATTTAATAACCCATTATACCATCCACTATTAGGATTTAATTCAGATAGAGGTGGTATATTATCAACTAATAATTTTACAAGAATCGGTAAAAGTTTTACATCTGGTTTTGATGATGATGGTAAAGGTAATATAAGATTGTTTGATAATTTAGATGGTGTCAAGGTTTATGCAAATAATAAAGCGGGGACGATAGATTATGGTTCAGGTATTTTAGATATAAAAGACTTTGATCCTATAGATGGAAATATAAATTTTACAGTTGTACCAGATAGTTTTGATGTTCTTTCTCTTAACGAATACATTCTAAGAATAAGTTTAGATTCTTCAATAATAAACATTGTTGAAAAAGATAATATTGAATTAATTAACTTACTTAACAAATCAAGAAGTGTATAATGTCTAAAAGAATATATCCTCATATAAGTGAACAAATACCAGATTTTATTCGTAGTAACTATGAGTTGTTTGAGAAATTTCTTAAAGTGTATTTTGAATATATGGAGAAACAAAATGATTCTGATTCATCAACAGATTCAACTTTATATAAAAAATTAACTAATCCTAATGATTTGATACAAGGTCAACAGGAATATAGAGATCCAGATAAAACATTAGAACCTTTTTTAGAATATTTTAAAAGAGATATTTTACCAATATCTGTAACACCTCAAGGTGCTGATGATAGATTTATAATTAATAAAATAAGAGATTTGTATCTTTCTAAAGGTACACCAGATTCTTTTAAATCTTTTTTTAGACTTTTATATGGAAAAGAAATAGAAATTTTACAGCCAAGTGAGCAAATTTTAGATGCATCTGAAGGAACATACGTATCTAATGATGTGTTAACATTTATATCTAATGATTCAGATGGTGTACTTAATACTGTTGACTTTAATAATTCTTTTATTGAACAAGACGATAGTGAAATAGCTAATGTTGTTTTTGGATCAAAGATTAATAAAATTGGTTTAAATTCAGTAGTTACTATTACTACATCAGCTCCTTTCAATAAACAACCTGATTCAGAAATTATAATTATTAATAGAAATGATAGAAACAAATATGTCACAGGAAGAGTTTTAAGACAAATAAAAAATTTAACTATTGAAGATTCAGAAATAGGTTTATATAATGTCGGAGATGAGATTACAGTTAAACAAAATAATAATAAATTTGTAGTTCCAGTTAGGACTACAACTTCCGGTCCTGTAACATCTGTAATTATAAAAAATAGAGGAATTGATTACAGTGTAAATGATACTATAATTTTTACTTCAAAAGGTTATGGAACAGGTGGTTCAGCTACTATAACAGAAGTAGATTCAGCAGGTAGAATTTTAAGTATTGATAATAATAATGTTAGAACAGGTATACTAAGAAATGGATATTTGTCAAACGATTTTCAAAATGTTAATGTACCAATTTTACAAGGAGGTAGTTACAGTCAACTACCACAAGTTAAAATAATATCAGGAGCTGGTCATGGAGCCGAGATAGTACCTTTTTCAAATAGTATAGGAAGAATTAATGACTTTAATTTTTTCAATAAAGGTTTTTTTGATTCTGAAGGTCACGTGATTGTTACAATGCCAATGAACTTTAACATTCATGGCGAAACAGATCTCAACGAAGGACAAACTGTTAGAATACAAAAATTCGAAGCTGATTCAGATGGATTTCTATTTGATAGTGATACATTTAGATTTAGTATTAAATTTAGTAATAGAAATTTTGATGTAACAGATAGTGAATTAGTTAAAGTAAGAATACCTTACTCCTTTGATTTTAATACATTTCAATGGATTGATAGTGAGTTTACATTTAGACATACAGATTCAGATTCGCTAGCCCATACATTAAAAGATATTTTAGACAGAGAGATAAAACAAAATTCTACATATAAGTTTAAAGTAATTGATAGTGATGAAAAGGGAAATCCTGATTCTGAAACATTGAGAATATTTCTTCAAGACCCTAATTTAAAAGGTTTAGATAATTTTCACTTTGATATATTATCTAGATACGAAGATAGTGACAAATATAGATCAATAGCTTTTAAGAAAATTAAACAAACACCTTTTCTTGGTCTTAATGAAAATGTAGGTAGATTTAAAAATACAAAATTCTTAGGTAAAGTTGCATCTATAAGTAAAGATAAAAATATTGTAAAAATAAAAGAAACAAATATTATTAATTCAGATGATATTTTTCCCTTTGATTCTGATCTTAATAATATTGAAAAAGATAGGTATAAAATTTTAAGATTAGTCCCTGTCGATAAAGAGACCAATAACGTTACAATTGATGAGCAATTTAAATTTAAAAATGTTATTGCAAATCATCAAAGAGGTAAAGCTAGTGTAGTTTTTGAAGGTTCTGGTCAAACTTCAAAACAATTTTTAGATGAAAAAGGATTTTTAAATTCTTTAAGTGGTGGTGTTTTAAGAGATAACTTTTTCTTTGATGTATACAGTTATGTTATCAAATCTAATTTGTCTATAAGTGATTGGAGAGAATATGTAAAAAATACTCTACATCCTGCTGGTATGAATATGTTAAGTGCACTTAATGTTAATTCAGATGTTAACAGTGTAACAAAAAAATCTGCTAAAGTAGAAAATATAAGTGAATCATTTAAAATTACTTTTGATAGATCTCTTGATCATTCATTAAATGCAGCAGAAAATGTAGGAGCTATAAACGCAGCTACATCAATATATTCTACTAATGCTTTTAATTATTATAATGCTACGTTTGAAAATGGAACAAGCATTACAGCAGATAACACTAGTTTAAATTTAGAAGAAGGCGAAGAAGCTGAATTTGGTAATTCTTTTTGGGATTATGAACCTATAGGTTTTATTGATCCTAAATCAACACAAGTTTTAGATAGTGATAATTCAGAATTTATTTCTGAGAGAAATTACATTCATTCAACATATGATATCAAATCTAAAGATTCAGATTATTCAAATGAATTTTACAAATATAAAAATTTAAATAGATATCCAGATCAATATAACATTGTGATAGGTAAAACACAATTTAAGGCTGGAACAAATATCTTCATGACTTTTAATTCAGAAAAACAAAATACAATTAATTTTATTAGATTTGATTATACAAAAGATAGTGATAATAGTTATGTAAATGATAGTGAAGAATCAAGTATTTTTAAAGGTATAGTTTATAAAAAATTAAAAGATACAGATTCAGATTTTGTTAAACAACAATTGACTAAAAGAAATTATGAATATTTAATTGAACATCAAAATGATCTTAACAATGCATCTAAAATGGACGATTCATTTTCATATGCAGTAAATGGAACTACGTTTTTTAATTTAGAAGCTTTTGAACAAAAGTGGAATACTATTCATAGAAAAAGAAAAAATAATCAAGGTTGGGAAATACAAGGCTTCAGTTCTGCGTATGTTAATGCAACAGGTGTAGATTACAGATACATTAACAACCATTATAATTTAGAACCTATATATTCAAAAATTAAATCATCTGTAAATAAAGAATTTTGGAATACAACTGATACAATTGTTTGGAAAAATGCTTACATTAGTCCAATAAATAACTATGATACACTAACTAATTTAAGTTATATTGATTCAGACAGTAGGAATCCTAATTTGTATAATAACTTGAGAAGAGATTAATGACAGCTAAAATAACAAATAATTTCAATGCTTTTGTAGCTAAAGCTGTGAGAGATAATTTAAAAGATATAAACAACCTAGATGCTTATTATGCATTTGTTAGTTTTAATAATGATTCTGATCTTCAAAGATATACAGATTCTGATGGAATAGATGGTGATGCTGAATTTACTGGTGGAATAAATCCAACATTTAATTCAGATGATAAAAGTTATTACATGCAACATGCTATATCAGCTCACAAGCTTCAAAAAGGTAATATAACAAGAGTTGTTCCTAGAGTTAATTGGATTACAGGAACAAACTATTTAGTTAACAATTATGTAATGGTTACATCTGTTATTAGAGGTATTACTAATCTTAATGTTTATAAAGTATTACATGCTCCTAAGTCTCCAAGTTTAACATCGCCTTCAGGCGATCAATCAACGCCTATAACTACATCAGACAAATACGTCTGGCAATATATGTATACAATTAATTCTTCAGATAGTTTGAGATTTATAACAGAATCATTTATTCCTATACCAGAAAGAATTGAAGATAACGAGATAGAAAATTTAAATGTAGGTACGTCTAAATATAAACAATTCCAAGTACAAAGAGATTCATCTGTTGGATCAATTTACAATGTATCAATTAACGACAGTGACTGGGAAGTATGGGCTAGAAATAGTTACGGTTCATTTTCACTTATTCCTACTAGTATCAGTTTAACAGCTCAAAATTCTACATCTAATATTCCCTCAAAAATATTTTCAGGTTCAATAGAAAAACATGATAGTGAATTTTCATTTAGTTTAATTAATTATGGAGAAGGTTACAGCGAAGGTACTATTGTTAAGATTGGTTCAAATACACCAGCTGGATTATCTACAGATGTTTCCCCTGGCTTAGGTCATGGAACTAATGCACCATTAGAATTAAATTCAAATTCTGTAATGATTAATATAAGAAATGTTCCAGATGAAGACGTTGTTAAATTTTCAAGAAACGATTTTAGAATGGTTTCGTTGTTAAGAAATCCAATTGACAATTCAACAAATAAAATTGCTAAGAATGATTTTTATGTAGCTTGTAAATCATTTATTGGAAGTGATTCAGATGGAGGCAATACAACATTTAATATAGGAGATATTGTTTCAACAGCAGACATTGTTGGAAATAATTACGATAGTACTACAGCAAAAGTTGGTAGAATTGTAGCTGTAGATGTATCTAAAAAAGAATACTTCTATGTAAATTTAGGTAAAGTAAAAGATAAAGATACATTTGTAGTAGATGATAATGTAAAAATTGTTACTACTTCCGGAACAGTTTCTGGTAATCCTTTGACTATATCTAAAATTAATAACAGACAAATTTTATACAATTCAGGTGATATTTTGCTTACGGACATTAAAAGTTCAAAAATAAGAAGAGCAAAAGATCAGATTGAATCGTTTAATTTTATCTTAACTTTGTGATATAAATAGAACATGGCAAATATTGATTTAAACATTTCACCTTACTTTGATGACTTTGATGAAAATAAAGATTTTTTAAGAGTATTATTTAGACCTGGCTTTCCAGTACAAGCTAGAGAATTAACTACAGCATCATCTATTTTACAAGAACAAATAAAAAGAACTGGGGACTTCTTGTTAAAAGATGGTTCAAGAGTTACTGGAGCTAAAATACAATTTGATAAAAAAGCTAAAAGAATTGATTTAACAGGTTCTGCGAATACTTCTTTTCCAGCTTCTACAGCTAGAGCTAGTTCTATTTTATCAAATATACAAGATTTAGAAAATTTAGTTATTTCTAATACTGAAGGAACAGTTAAAGCTGTTGTTATGTCTAGTCCAACTGGAACTAATAAAATAACTTCTGTAGGTAATTTGTATGTAAAATATATTACATCAACAGAGTTTGATTTGTCAGGTGGATACATTTATGCTACATTAGCAGATAATCCACAATTAACAGCAGAGTTATATAATACCTTTTCAACTACTAGTGTTTGTTCACTTGCACATATAGAAGAAGGTGTGTATTATGTTCAAGGTTTTTTTACTAGAGTAAAACAACAAACAGTTGTAGTTGATAATAATTCAAAAAATCCAAATGTAAAATTAGGTTTTACAGTTTCAGAGACATTAGTAACACCAAATACAGATACAAGTTTATTTGATAACGCAAGAGGTTCTTCAAATGAAGGAGCTCCTGGTGCTCATAGATTACAACAAACATTAGCTTTTGGTATAAGATCTTTATCAGCAGACACTGATCCTAACTTCTTTGAAGTAATGAATATACAAGATGGTATTTCAATTCAACAAACATCTACAACAGATAATATAGGCGGAGGTATTTCTAAAGCTTTCAGTGATAGAATATACGAGACTTTAGGAAGCTATCAAATTTCACCTACAAATTTAACTTACAATTATACAGACAGTGACTCAACTTTTGCATACACCTTTGATAGAATTAAAGCATATGTGAACGGTGATAGATTTCAAAGTAAAGGTAAAACATCTATAGTTGCACCTAAGCCCGAGTCTACTCTTAGAGTTAATAGCGAAACTGTTGACATAACAGGTGTACCATTTATAAACATTAATATAGAAACAAATAGTGCACTTCCAGGTTTTGTATCTGCTACATCAAACAATCCACATTTACATACTAACAGATTATTACTTCAAGATTCAGATAATAAAACATATGGTTATGCTCGAGCTTACAGTTTAGTAAACGTATCAACTAACGATATAAGACTTTACTTATACGACGTTAAGTTCTTTCAGAAACTTAGATTGCAAGGTACCCCTCACGTTTTAGGTATTGGATATGATATTAAAACTATTAACGACACTTCTGCATATTACACAGAGTTAGAAAATACTGGATCTGCAGATACTAATTGGGTAGGTGATTCAGATATTTTATTAATAGATCATAATAAAAATTTTAGAGTTGGTCAAACTATATCTTCATCTGTAGATAAAAGTTTAAAGAAAGTAATTGATTCTGTAGAAAGTTATAGTTGGAACAACATTACTAATATAGCAGGTAAGGCTGGAACTTTTTATGCTAAGATAAAAAGCAATTCTAAAATACAAAATAATAAAAGTCAACTTTTAGGTATAGTACCTGGGATTGTTAGAACAGCTAGAGATGATTCTAAAGTCTTTGATAATGACTTTGAAGTACTAATTCCTAATCCTCCTGTAATAGCTGGAACAGGTGGAAATATTTCTATAACTCCAAAAACTACTGATAGTTTTTTATCTACAGCTACAGCAAATGGTGATTATGTTAGAACAAGAATTGACGATGGAAATGAAATAACAAAAAAATTAAAATATGCTTATGTCAAGATAAGAAACGGTACAAGTAGATCTACCTCTATAAATTATGGATGGACTACCAACGACAGAGAAATGACTTTAATATATTCTGATATACATAAAGTTCAAGGTTTATCACAGGGAACAGTTGATAATCAATTTTCACATTTTGATCAAATTAATATTAACATAGCAGGTGGAGGAATTATTCCTCAAGGATCATTAATCATTGGAGCTGTTTCTAGAACTTATGCTCTAGTTGCATTGTCTAATACTTCTTTAAATGAAACTGAGCTAACTAATTCAAATGGTTATCATACTACAAGAACAGGAACTGGTTCAACTACTGTAATAGAAATAATAAAAAGAGATAACAATAAATCTTTTATTAATAACGAAAAAATATTAATAGTAGTCCCTAACGACAAAGATACATTTACTAATACTGTAACATTTGAGTCTAATAGAGCAAAGGTTGCAACTAATATAACTGAAACATTTGGAAATAGAGTTGAACAGAATTATTTTGTAGACGATGGACAAAAAAATCACATATATGAAACAGGTAAATTAATAAGGAAAAAGTTAATTCAAGCACCATCTAAAGGGGACTTAACTATATTCTTTTCTTATTACGAAGATCAAGATGCAACAAATAAATTTTATTACAACGCAGACACTTATTTGAATAGTGGTTTTGGTAAATCTAACCCAGTTTTTAATAACAGAATAATTAAAATAAAAGGTAATGAAGTTATTAATGGAATTAGTAGAAAAAATTTAGTTGATTTTAGAAAAAAACTTCAGTCAAATACTAACACTGGTCTTAATTCTTTTCACTTTAATCATAAAGTTTTCGAAAATAGACCTAGTATTATTCCAGGCGTGGGTAATAGTTTTGATAGTAAATCTAAATTTACATTTACATTTGAAGAATATCTAAGTAGATATGATGTATTATATATCAATTCAGGTGCTAATAAACAAATTTCAAGATTAGCAGGTTTACCTGCTAGAGATCCACAAGTTCCTAAATTTACTAATTCGATGGGAATGAAATTAGCAACTGTAAAAGTTCCTGGAGCATTTAAAGTTTTTAGTGAATTGAGTAAAGTTATAGAAAATAATAGAAACTTTACAATGAAAGATATACAAGGTATTGAAAATAGATTAAAAAATCTAGAAAATATAGTTTCATTATCAATTTTAGAAACACAAGCGCTAGCTGAAGATGTAAGCGATAGAACTAAATTAGGATTTATTGTTGATGATTTTTCTGTATCAACTGATAATGTTATACAAGATTATAAATTATCAACTGCTACTGCTTCGTTAAAAGATAAAACATTGAGACCAGTTTCAGTATCAACTACCGTTGATATGGAACTTTTAGATAGTACTGATTTAGGATTAAAAAGAAGTGGTATAGATCCTTTTTATTTTAAACAAGGTTTTATAACTAAATCGTATACACAATTTCCTAATGTAGATAATAAAGACAACGAATATGTTTCACAGTTACAAGCTTCTTCATCAATAAAAGTAAATCCATACTCAACTAGTACTTATACAGGATATATAACTTTAGATCCTCCAAGAGATACAGTAAAAATAAAAGCTAGTAGACAGATTAAAAAGTATACTATTGACAGAGAAGGTCTTATTAATGATTCCGATGTTACCTTACAAGAATTTGAAAAACACGTTAAAGCTATTCCAATGTCTGATAGATGGGCAGGAGATTGGGAAGACTTAGGAGCTGTATCAACTATATCTTCTGTAAAAGGTAATTTTTCAGTATCGATGGACACACAGCCACAAATAAAAAATACTTTTCAGAAACAATTAGTAACAAGAGATAAAGCTAACCAATTTGATAGAGAAGATACATTTATTGATATAAATGCATTTATACCATCAAGAGAAATTATTTTTAATGCTGAAGGTTTAAAACCTAATACTGTTATGACTGCAATGTTTGATCATAGAGATGTAACTAATAATTGTATACAAGCAGATGATACGTCTGGTGCTTTAACATTTAGTAGTAGTACTAATGGTGTTCTTAAAACTGATGGGTTTGGTCTATTAAGAGGTAAATTTACAATACCTGCAAATATTTATAAGACAGGAAATCATATATTCACTCTCAAAGATGTTACAGCTCTTTCGACAGCTCAAGCAAAATACACTGCTGGTTCTTCTTACGATATAGGCAATTTGTCTAAATTTAGAACAGATGGTATAGAAGATGTTTTAGTTACTACAGAAACAAGATTGAAAACTTTTAATAAAGTGTCTAAGTATTTAGGAAGAGTTATTGCTACTGATACAAGTGAAAATACTTACGAAGGTGATACAACAAACAGAGGTGTAACTCAGACTTCAAATATTATGGATGATATTCACGCAGCTAATAATATAGCAGATCCTTTCGAGCCTGCTTCTAATGGAACATTAGATTATTCAGATTTTTCTTCATTTGGAGATCCTACAGCTGGTATTGATGGACACGTACAAGATCTTCATACAGCACATGTTAATAGTATGTATTCTAATGATGGTGATAATTCTAATCATGGTCCTACTAGCAATCCTAGTAGTACTGATATGAGTTACAGTGATTTTGGTGATGGAGGTCATGGAGGAAACAATAGTTCAGATGATAATGGTATGGGAGGAGAGGACGTATGATAGGTAGTATAGCGCAAACTTTTACTTTACCAGGTGTATTTGCACAATCGTTAGGTTACGACGCTGATGGTATTCCTTTTAATAAAACAACTTCTAATGATGATAATTCTCTAGCAGTTAGAGATGCATGTTTTGTAACATCTGTAGATATATTTTTTGACTATGTAGATTTAAATAGCAATCAAAATTATGTTAGAGTAGAATTAAGAGACACGAGACCTGATGGAACACCTGGAAGTGTAGTGGTAGGTTATGCTTCTAAATTTTTAACAGACAGTGATGGTTCAGCTATTGGAAGAGCAACTGCAACTACAGTATCAAATTTTAGATTCAATTCACCAGTTTACTTATCAGCTAGTAAAATTTATTCTTTAGTAGTTAAAACTAGATCACCTCTCACAAGTATATATGTATCTGAATTAGGTAAAACTGATATTACATCAGGTAAAGGTGGTTTAATAAACAGACCTCCAGTTATAGGACAAGCAGGGGGAACACTTTATACATCTGATAATGGTTTTACTTATATACCTATTCCAACTAAAGATATGAAATTTAGATTGTACAAAGCTAAGTTCGATACAACAACTAATGAAATAAATCTAAGATCTAAACTTTCAAAATTAGCAGTTAATATAGGCAAGCTAAACGATGGTATTCCTTTGAGAACTTTCAATCATTCACCATACGTTTTAGTGAAACACATGAATCATGGAATGTATGGAGCAAATCAAAAAGTTGTAATATCAGGTGTAGTTGGATCTAATGGTACAAGTTTGTTAGGAGGTATTCCTATCGATCAACTTAATACTCAAAAAGATGCAGCAGCTGAAGGTTTTGTAAAATCACACGATGTACTTTATCCTTTTCAAAATGGATATTTTATAAAAGTTACACAAAACGCATCTTCAAATGAAGATGGAGGTGGCTTAAATGTACTTGCAACTTCTAATTTACAATACAGTAATTTATACTCAAATCTTAATGCAGTCAATAATGAATTTACAAGAATTGATACTAAAATAAAAACTACTTCAGGTACTACATTAGATAATAATATTATTAATAAATTAAAAGTTTTAGATACTACACACATAGATTATAGAAATACTGGTACTAAAGATGATAATTTTAATCATATTGAACCAGATAAAAATATTTATTTTAATAAACCAAAATCTATTTTATCATCTGTTAATTCTACATCAAGTACATTAGATATGAATATTATTATGAATACTGCTAATGAAAATTTTTCTCCTGTTATACCTATTGAATCAAATGAGTTCAATATAATAAACAGAGTTAAATTGTTAAGAAATAAAGTAGGTCAAAGTCCTGATGATTCTGATTTAGATAATAACTACTTAACTTTTCAAAATTCAAGAGCCAACGATAGCGATTTATTAGGCGAAGGTGACTCAGACGATGTTAACAAACAAGAAAAAGTTGCCTCTTATTATTCTTCATTGTATGCTAGCAAAGTAGATCATTCAGACTATGTAACTAAATTGGTTAGTTTAGAGACACCAGCAGATACTATTATCATAAAATTTTCAGCTGATATGAATCCTTCTAATGAAATTGATATATCTTTTAAAGTTATGAGGTTAGGAGACACAAAAAATATTAATGATCAGGATTTCGAAAATTTTAAGCTTAATCAATTTATTAATGAAACAAATTTTGGACAATTTAATTCATCTGAAGACTTTAAAGAATATACTGCTGAACATAAAGTAGGTGAAGATTTTACAGATTTCATTATAAGAATAAGAATGAAAACAAAAAATGAATCTTATGTTCCTAGAATAAAAAATTTGAGGATTATAGCTGTTGCATAAAAGTCTTAAACGTGTAAACGGAGCTATAATTAACACTGATCCTTCTCTTAGAAATAAAATACAAACGAGAAAACAAAAAGAAAAAAGATTAGATATCATGGAAGATAAGTTAAATAAAATAGAAACATTATTAACAAGATTGTTGGAAAAAAATGGCTAATACCTTACTATCAGATTATTTAACTAAAACAGGTGCAATTAATAGACCTTCTATAATAGATCCTGCAAATAGCAATGCTGTAGTTTCTGAAAATGACTATACAGTTAATAATAACACAAGAGTTAATATAGGATCTTCACCAAACGCTAACGATGGGGATCCATTAAGAACTGCTTTTCAAAAATTAAACAATTTTATTGAAGCTGTATATAGAGTAAACGCAAATGTAAACACTGATATATCAACTTTGAGTTCAGCTGGAACGTTTTTAGGAGCTAAAAATTATATAGAAATTACAGGTTTGTCACCTAATAATAACGATACAATTGTTCTTGATGAACCTATTACAACAACAAACCCTGACTTGACACCAGTCTATACAACATTTATAACTATTGAAAGTTTTACTTTAGCTAATGGTCTTTATACTATAGCAGGTGGATCATTTTTAAAATACAATAGTACTAAATCTAAATTTGAATTAGATCACAACAATGGTGGAAACAATGTTACTTTTGACTTTGATGGTGCAGTTGCAAGACTAGCACAAGGATTAGCTAGTAGTACTTTAACTAGTTTAGAGCAGCAACAATTGTATGCTGAATATCAAAAATTAAATCAAGGTGCTGCTAACAGTAAAAGAATTCAAGCAACTACAGTAGAAGATGCAATTACTGAGTTGACTGTAAAATCAAGTACATCGGGAAGAGATGCAGGATACTATGCATAATGGCTATTATAAACAAATTCATTGGATTCAGTGTAGCTACAGAAGCCGAATTAAATAATGCTGATAATGATTCTGATTTTGGAATAAATCAAAATAGAAGCATTAAAAAAATTAATAGCAATTATGATCTTCAAGCTGGTATAACAAACACATACATTAATGGTTACATTAACCAATATGGATCATCTGCAAACTTTTCAACTAATGAACAAAGATTAGTTCAAAATTTAATAAGAGAATCAATCAATACAAATGGTATAACAATTCGTTACATGCCAAGACACTCTGCTTATACAGACTCAGTGTTTAATGAAAGACCTGAATCAAGCTTTCATAAAGGTTTGAATATGGATATGATGTTAGTTGCTGCAGCTGGTTTTGAAGGTGAAGGCGATGTTATGACTAACTATGGTATTGAATTTAGAGAAGAAGTTATTCTAGCTGTAGCTATAAACAATTTTGAGAATAAATATAAAGATTATGACAGTGATTTATCAGATAGTGATTCATCACTTTACAACAGAACAAGACCATTAGAAGGAGATGTTATTGTTGTACCATTTGGAAGATCAGCACAAAACAAAAAAAATTATGTTCCAAAAATGTTTGAGATTACAAGAGTAACAACTTTTCACGATGGAGCATTTTTTCAAGTAGGTGACAACTATCAATATAAACTTAGGTGTAAATTATTCGAATTATCTGGAGAGGATATTGGATTTTCACCAACTGCTATTACATATAATACAACTACCGGTAAGGAAGAAACAACAACTAATGAAGTGGTTGCAAGAGCTAAAGCTGGTTATAATTTTGAGGACAGTGATACGAAAGCTATTAATATTGTAAGAGACTCAGATTCAATAACAGATTCTTATGCTAATAACAGAGCAATAGAACAACGAGCGCAAGAAAAAATTGTTTACAATGATGAGGGTGAAGTATTTGAGAAAAATAGTGTAGTCGTAGAAGACTATGGAAAATCAGCTCATGTACAACCTGGAATTATTAACCCATTGGATAAAAATTAATGTTAGGTACACATTTTTACAACGAGTCTATAAAAACATCCGTTGCTGTCTTTGGAAGTCTTTTTAATAACATAGTTATAAAAAGAAGAGATGGTAAAATGTTACCTGTGCCTATCTCATATGGTCCTAGGCAAAAATGGTTAGATGCACAGAAACAATTTCAACCTACAGAAGAAATGTTTGAAAAATTACTTCCTAGAATGTCATATGAAATTGTAGCTATGAATTATGATAGTAGTAGAAAATTAACAAATAAACAATCAATGTTAAGAACACCAGATGGTTTAAATGATCCTAGACAAAGAATTAATGTTCCTGTACCATACAATTTAGATTTTACAATGAATGTTACAGCTAAAACATTAAACGATGGTTGGCAAATACTTGAACAAATTCTACCTTTTTTTACTCCTGCTTATACAGTTAAAGTAAGACATTTTCCAGAAGATCAAAGTCCTCTTACACCAACTCCAACAAACGCATTTGATCAAACATTTGTATTGTTAGCAGTTATGTGGGCAGATGATTATACTGGAGATTTAGGAGATAGAAGATTTGTTGAATGGACTTTAGAATTTCAAACAAAAATATGGATGCATGGTCCTGTAGCTTCAACTACTGTAATATATGATTCAAGAGCTATTGTAAGTGTACCTCCATCTGGTGTTCCAATAAGTAAAATGAATAGAGCATCTAGCCAAGATGGTATCGAAACTGGTTATGCTCAACAAATAGATTCTGAAACAATATTTAACAATGATTCAGATAGAAGCCCTACTATTCTCAATTTGAGTGATAGTGATGGTAATATAATAAAAATAGTAAGAGATTTACCGAATAAATAAAACATGGCTAATAAAGATTTAATTAATATAGGAAGTGCTCCTGACTCCGGAACCGGAGATACAATACGTAAAGGTGGTCTAAAGATCAATAACCTTTTTGCAGACATTTATCAAAATTTTGGAGACAATCCAATTGGTAATGATCCCGAAGGAAAAAACTATGGATATAGAAAAATATATTCCGAGGGGGAATATAAAGTAGGTGAACTTTTTGGTGCTGGAAAATTTAGAAGAGTAGTATTTCAATCTGACTCTGACAATGCTACTAAGAGATCTGATGGTTCTTTCAAATTTCATCACAACAACGAAGGATATTTTATTAAAGATTCTGATGGTATAATATACTCAGATAATAATACAACTGTACCAGCTGCATATGATAGTAAAGAATGGTATTTTTTATCAAGAGGTGAACAAATAGTTCCAGATCTTAGTAAAATGGATTCAGATTATTTTCATTGTGTGTTGCCTTTAGCAAAAGCAGGTGATAGAATAATAATAAGAGATAGTTTAGGACATATAAATCAAGATAAACCTTTATCTTTATGGACTACACCATATGAATGGCAATCAGTATCTCAGATTAACGAATGGATTACTAATACACCTGAAGCAAATATGTCTCCTGATTCAGATAGTTTCCCTTCAATCAACCATGCTAAAATTTTAAATCCAGGAGCATCAGTTGCAACCAATGCTTCTCTTAGAACAGCTCAGATTACAAATTCAGATATTGTTGCTATGAGTACATTTGGAAAAGTACCTTTCGCAGGTTCTAATGGAGCTAGTTTAACACCTAATGTTCCAGTATCTCAAATAACTTTTGATGAACAATTTACTCAAGTTGAATGTAATTATTTAGGAATTGATAAAGGATGGACATACACAAAAACAATTATAAGTAATGCTGGCGATACAAGTTTAAGACACACCTTTGATGATTTTATAAAAAGAGATTGGTTCAAATGGACACAACCTGACTTGTTAGATTCTGATTCTATAATATTACAAAATCAATACTTGTTACCTGTTATGAGTTCAAAAGGACAAAGAATTTTTGGTACTAATGGTAAAACAATGCCTGTGTTTAAAGTTTATCAAGATATAGGATACGACTCTGATGAATTTGGAATAAAATTACAAAACTTTTTTAGTTCTTATGAAACAGCCAATAGTGAAAATGTTATAGGTGATGGAAATGATAATTTATTGATTACAGATAAGTTTGATTCAGATAGTTCTATGCAACGAAAATATAGAAGATCTCAAATAGCTTCAGGCAATGGTACATACAGAGCAGGTGTGAATCAATCTATAGACAAATGGTTCAATGAAGTAACTTTACCTTCAGTTTGTACAAAAGATGGTATGTTAATTTTAATTTCTAATTATCCTTTTGATGGTAGAGTAGAAATATTTGTTAAAGGAAATATTGACTAATGGCTAATCCAAATATAGATTCAGATTTTAGCAGAGGTTTTTATCAACACAGAAGAACGTATAGTTCAAATGTTAATGGTGATGGAAGACCTTTGGCTTCTGATATTTTGGAAGGTGAAATAGCATTAAATTTAAGTACACAGAAAATGTATACTAAAAAGAATGCATATACAACTGTAGATTACACTGCTAAATTATCTCAATTAGTTACAAATGCAGGAATTTTATTAACAATAACACCTATTCCATTATCTTATATTGGTCAAAAAATTGGAATAAATTTTAACAATGGAACGAAGAGTTTCTATACAATAGATTCAGATGATTCGTCTGCTGTTACAAATTTTATTACAGGAATAGCCTCACACATAAGTACAAATCATCCAACCGTATCTGCTGTTAATGGTGCAGCATTAGGTATTTTTGGTAAAGATACACAAGTGTTTCTCTATAACAACGATTCAGATAATTCTATGTCATATGATTTAGATTCAGATTTTATCAAATATGTCGATCACAATCTAACTAATGTTTCAAGATATATACAAGACTCAGCTGATGATACAGATATATTTACAAGTGGAGGAACAGTTACTCCTGATTCATTTATACAAACATATAAAACTGTTGGTTCTGTGAAATCAGTTACAACAGCAGGTAGACCAGTTTACAAAGATGTTGCAACATCAAATAATAGTTATTACATTACAAACTTAATAATAACATCAGGGGGATTCACACAGGGGTCAGATCAATTTAGAGCTTTTATAGATACAGCAACACCTACAATATTAGATCTTTCTCAATCAGTACCTTCTGTTTCGAATACGCCTCCTATTGTCAGTACAGAATCAGGTAGTAGTGGTAACAGTGGGGATTTGTGGATACAACCTCCTGGTATTCAAAACGACAGTGAACCTTCATTTTTATATTGGTTAGATTTGTCAATTGTTAATAGTACAAGAGCTCAGAATAAAGCACGTGGATTAAATGATTCAGATAGAACGTCCAATGGAATAGTACTATATGATTCAGACGGAGCTGGTAATGAAAGATATGGGGAGTGGAGACAAGTACAAAGTAATTCATTTTTAATTACAAGAAATTTAGGTACAACATCACAAATTCAAACTTTTGATTCTGATTCTACAACTATATTTAATGGTAATTTTAATGTAAAAGATGGTACACTAAGAGCAGGATCTAGATTTGAATTTCAAAATGAAATGTTTACTAAAACAAAGAGATTAAGAATAAAAGATGTTAATGGAACTACACAATTTTCAATGTTTGGTTTTGATTCAGATAATTAAAAAAATTGTATGTTTTTTACTATAACAAATAAAATGCTAAGGTACTTTAAATATTATGACAATAAGAAGACCATTTAAAATAGACGGTACAACCGGACTTAAACAAATGACAGATGGTGAGCTAGATTATATATCTTACTTAACACGTGTAGCGTATGCTGCGTTATCAAATGGACCAGGACATATAACAATTAATTCAGCTCCAGCTGGGTATTCTAGTATTGGAACTGTTGATGATGAAACAAGAGATGTAGGAAGATCTCAAAGTAACATTGGCGATGTACATGGTGTAGGTCCAGATAATGGTAATGTTGCTGCACCAGGATCTTTAAGTACTGTAACGTATACTTTATCCCAAAATTATAACAACAGCAATGATGTACCTTCAACATCAAACTGGAATTTAGGACCATTGGTATCCGTTGATGCTTCCTTCAATAATGTACAACCCTTGGGTTATATAGATGGTGTTCAAACTTTACAAGATGTTTATGATACTTTAATTGATCCAATTGTACAAGATATAGAAGGTGGAGGCGTTGGTATTTTTAGATTAGCTACATCATCACCAGGAGGCGATTGGACTAGTACTGGATTTTCTATGGCTAATAGAGCTGTGGATCCAAATAACTATAATGGTCCTAGTACAACTACTTATACACTTTACAAAAGAACTTCTGAAACTTCACCATCAGTTGTTCGTCCTGTAAGAAAAGACACCAATGGTGGTTTCAAAGAAATGACGAATACAGAAATAACTAATTATACTTTACCATTGTTATACAACAGAATAAACGAAGGTAATAGATTAGTTTATACATTTGGTGGCGATGCTTCAGGTATTGACGCAGGTTCATACACAGAAACACATCACAATAGTACTACAAATGCATCAGCCTCACAATTAGTTTCTGGTCATACATATTACAGAGCTGTAACAGGCTTATCATCAGAATTAAAGTACTTGAGGTTAAAAAATACATAACAGCATATAGGATTATATTATGGAAAACATTATTTCAACTAAAACAATTTACGAACCAGACTCAGCAATTTTCATTGATCATGATAAAACTACAATAAACGTTAAAGTCAAAGAACAATTTGTAGTTAAAGATTGGTCAGGTAAAGAACATCCAAAAGAAAATACATTTACTAGAACTATAAGAGTAGAACCTTCAGATGTTCTTACAGAGTTTTTATCTCAAATAGAACTTAATAAAGTAGATGAAAATACAATTAAAATTAATACTATGTTAGAAGAACAAAACAAAATTTTAGAAACTAAAATAAAAAAAGACATTCTCAAAGATATAAATTTAAAAACAGAACAAACACAACAAAATGATAATTTTGATTTCTATAATATGAAAGATGAAGATTTGTTTAAATTGAAATTACAATCTTTTGAAATTGAACAAGTTAAAAATTCTACTAATAGAGAATTGAAATCTTCACTAAGAAAAAGTCAAACATTTATGGAAGCTGTTGCTTACACTGCTGCTTTAATTCTTGACAAATAAATTACCATCAGAAACTTTTTGCGCTTTACCTTGGCTACATCTTTCAACTAGACCTAATGGTCACATGAGAGTTTGTTGTACAGCTAACGCAAG
>Ga0209634_1000210_pt1 | contig 46563 bp, 49 predicted proteins | sample LinPmetageLP40_FD_184043 | JGI IMG/M metagenome (GOLD analysis project Ga0209634, IMG submission 184043) | Marine viral communities from the Pacific Ocean - LP-40 (SPAdes) (version 2) | ecosystem: Environmental > Aquatic > Marine > Oceanic | place: Pacific Ocean | collected 2010-08-26
AAAATATATGGAAACACTTTTAAAGATACCTTTTGGGAAATTTATAAAATTACCTATTACAAATAAAGATAAACCAAAAAAAATAAAAAAATTCATAGATAGATTGAAAGAAAATTTGGATACTTGTACATATGGTCAATCAGAAGCAAAACAAAGTATCATAAATATTATTGGGAAATGGATTTCAAATCCAAATTCAAAATCTATGGCACTTGGTTTATGTGGACCTCCTGGTGTTGGTAAAACAAGTTTGATCAAAAACGGACTTTCGAAAAGTTTAAATATACCAGTTAGTTTTATACCTTTAGGCGGTTCGGCTAACGGTGCTTCTTTAGAAGGTCATGATTATACTTGGGAAGGTTCAAAATGTGGTAGAATTGTTGAAATTTTGGTGGAATCAAAATGTATGAACCCTATCATCTTTTTTGATGAACTTGATAAAATTAGTGAAACAAAACATGGCGAAGAAATAACTGGAATTTTGACTCATTTAACAGACGTTACTCAAAATAATTGTTTTAATGATAAATATTTTTCTGGAATAGATTTTGATATTTCAAAATCACTTTTAATATTTTCTTTCAACAATATTGAAAAAATAAATCCAATTCTTAAAGATAGATTAAATATTGTAAATATTGACGGATATGATATAAAAGAAAAAATTAATATAGCTAAAAAATTTTCTTTTCAAAAAATATGTAATAATATTAATTTTAAATCTGAAAATATTATTATTGATGATAACATTTACGAATATATTATTAAAAATTATACACAAAATGAAAAAGGTTTAAGAAAATTAGAAGAATGTATTGAAAAAATTATTATGAAATATAATTTATACGAATTAACAGAAGATATCTCTAATTTTTTTGGTATTCAGCACCAAAAACCTTTAAAACTTGATACTTTAATTGTCGATAAAATATTAAAAAAAGAGTCAGTAGATAAATTACCATTACCAACTATGTATCTATAAAAATATAGTATTTTAACTAGCAAAAATTGATTTTTTGTGTTTATTTATTAATTATTAGAGTTGTTCACTATGGACAAAATAATCAAGTCAGTTTGTGATAACAAATCTCCTGAAGCTATCGCTAATGGCGATGGGGGTGATGTTCCAACCAAAACTAAAACTAATACGTTTTCCGTGTTAGTATGGATGTTTGGTTGGAAAACCCCCCAAGCTATCGCTAACGGCGATGGGGATACATCCCCTACTTGATAGCCAAATTGCTGTCTGAGAACACTCTATCTCTCCACTTGATGAAAAAGTGTAAAGTTAAACTAACCAGATTTATGTATCATGGGCCATATAACAAAATCATATATTGTATGATGAAAAACTATAACAATTAATGCTATCAAAGGTAATATTTCTAATTTATTTGTAATACTAGCTATAAGCATACCGATTGTTGATAAAGAAACTATGAAAAGTATTGGTGATTGTGTATAAACATTAAATTTATATTTATCAATCAAAAACACAGAAAGTGACCATAACATAGCAAAAACTAAGAAAATTATTAAAGAAATCAGAAAAAGATTTCTACTTGATTCTTTAAGTCTTTCAAAAAACGTATAATATACAATTACATAAATAACGCTAACAACTGTTATAAAAGCAGAAAAATACCAAAATTTTAGTAAAAAGTTGTTTTTTCTAAAAATTTTCATTAATCTTGTTAATACATTGGAGTAATAAAGAAAAAGGTAACTTATAAGAACACCGATACCTCCTAGTAAAAAAATTCCTCCTAAAGTTTGATCCTTCATTTTAAAATTGATTATTATTATTATTTTATTTTATATATTTGCAAACACAATGTCTTTCAATAATTCATCAGACAGTTTGAAATTATCTCAAAATTTACTTGAAGAATATAAAAAACAAATTGAAATAAATAAAAATTTAGAACTAGATTTAAAATTAAAAGAAAACCAATTAGAAGAAAAAGAAGATGAATGTGATGTATCTGATACAAAAATTAATAGATTAAGACAAATTTGTCATAACTTGATTAGTAGAAATCAAATAAACGATAAAATGATAAGAACTTATAAAAATTATGACAAAATTTTAGATTCCATTACTAAATCTACAGAAATTTATAATAATAAAAATATAATTTTATTTTTGATGATAATTTTGATTTTATGTATTTACATATCATTTAATTTATTTTTCCCAAATATCAAATTATATATTATGTTTTTATTTATTGCTTTTTCTTGTTTAATATCTGTAGAATTTAAAACTAACAAAAATAATTTTTATGATAGTATTTTGTTCAACAAACATAAACATAAATTAAACAAAAACACTATAAAATCATACGAAGATGAAATAAAAGAGTTTGAATACTCAACAAATTATCTTTTAGAAGATCAAATTGTTGATTTGGTATAATTTAAATTTAACATAATTAAATTTAAATTTAATTTAAAATAATTAAACATATTGTATATGAGCAATATTATCCATATCCATAAAAAGTTCATTCATTTCATCAGTTAAATAATCAATACTTATTGTTACAAATTGTAAAGTTTTACAATTTTTCAATGCTTTTACACCTCTTAAAGATATTTTGCAATTTGAAGCATAAAGTTCTGTTAAAGGACATTTAGATAAATGTTCAAAACCATCATCGTTTACTTTTAAATTTGATATATCAATATATGAAAGATTAGATAGCTTACTTAAAAAATAAATTCCTAAATTGTCAATATATATATTTAAGAATGATTCAAAATCCATACGTATATCTATTCTAGATAATTTACTACAATTTTTAGATAAACATTCTAATCCGTTGTTAGTTATAAAATAACAATTATTGATATTTAAAATATTTAAATTAGGACATCCTAATGAAATTTTATTTAAATCGTCATTATTTATGATTGAATTTCTCAAATCTAAAGTTTTTAATACGGTAAAATTAAAATCAAAAACTTTTATAGCAGATTTTATTTTTAGATATCTAGTTGATTGTGAAAAATCTAATTTAGTATTATTTTGTGCTAATGTTCTCCATTTTTTACAAACAGTTCTAACTGTTGTGAATAAAGTTTCACTATCTAAGAATTTGAAAAATAGTAAATATAAAATTTCATCTGGTAATATATTATTTATACAAACCATCTTATTAAAATCAATAATACTTAAAAAAAATCAAATCTATAATTTCTTTCGACAATTTAAAAGATTTTTTATTATGACAAAGTATAAAATAAAAAATACTTTTTAAATATTTATTTAATTCATAATTTTTTTTATTTAAATTAGTAAATTTTTTTAAATTATTACATATAATTTTTACATTTGATGTTACAAATTCTAAATTGTTTAACTTAGAACAATTATTAAAACAATTATTGTAATCAATTATATCAAATTTTTCAAAATAAACTTCTTTCAAATTTAAACAATTATTAAAACAGTTATTCATCTCAATACAGTTGTTTGGAATAAATAAATTTTCGGCAGATATTTCGTTAAAAGAATCTTTTTTTATAATTTCTAATTCGTCTGGTAAAATTAAGTTTTTTTTAAAATTTTTACATCCTTTAAAATTATTTTTACCAATATATTCAATAGAATTTAAAAATTCAATGTCATTTAAATTAGGATAGTTTTTAGAAAATTCATTATTATTAATTTTTCTAGTAACATCAAATACATATATATATTTAACATAATAAGAATAATAATTCGAATAAAACAAGTTTGTATTAACACTCATAGTCTTTTTATGATTTTTTTCACAATAATATTTTACAAAAAATATATCATTTTTATAAGAAGTTTTTGATTCGTCAAATTTTGTTGTATTAATTTTAATTTCATAAATATATTGAAAACTAACATGACTATAATATACTTGTTTATGTAAAATAATGTCGTTTATTTGACATTCATAACAAAGTTTAAATTCGTCTGGTATATCATCAATACCTATTGGATCCGGTAAACAAATGTCGTTATCACAAAAACAACACTTCATACTATTTGTTATTATATTGAATACTAATAATAATCAATTTTATTTTAATAAGGAACTCTTCCACCTTTACATTGAGATTTAGTAACTAAAAATAAATGATTTCTCAATATTGTATCAAGAGTTATTTGATCAATGGATCTTAATTTTTTCAAAGTATGTTCATCTTTTTCTTTCATTAATTTTTTCATATTAGCATCTTGAGAATATTCATGAAGAGAAGAGTTTACAAAAAAGGAAATATCAGTTTCTTGTGTTTTAATTTTAATTTGAGATAAAACTGTCATAATAATACATTTTATCGAATCTTCGTTATTACACCATAAGTAAATTTTATCTGACTCTTCAACTACTTCATTTATATTTTCAACTATACCAGGTATCTTTGAACTTGTACTAATAAATATACTTTTTGTATAATTACATGAAATATGATCTCTATTAAATTTTGTCATATCTGCCTTAGAAATTACAGCTTTATATTTATTTTCAATAGATACAACTAACTTATCGTTTTCTTTATTTATTAACTTTATATCATTACTTTTCATTCCACACCTCTCTACAACCCATTTATTACAAATACTATCACATTTTAAAATATATTCAATAAAACTTTCATGAAATTCTCCTTTTCCATAAGAATTTTTACCAATTGTTTTTTCTTTCAATGTTAATAATTCTTTTTGTTTTTGGATTTCAGATGTTTGAGTACTTATAATATCTCTCAAATATTCTAATTGTAGTTCTAAATTTCTTTTCTCTTCTTCAAGAATTTTATCTTTTTCATTTAATGTTGATGGATTATCAAAACCATCATTTGATAAAATATCTTCATAAAATTCTCTATTATTTAATATATGACTTATATGTTCCTCTTTAGTTTCAAATTTTAAAGGATAATTCATTTTAAAATTTTAATTAAAAACAAATCATTTTTAATTAAAAAAAGATTTTTGTTCTATTCATTATTTAATAAAATTATTAAATAATATTTAAATTTCTAAACACCATTCTTTAATTTGTTTAAGTTCAGGCAAAATACATTTAATACCTTTTTCAGAAATTTCTTTTTTACGATCTTTGATCATTTGACAAACCATCAAAACAGGATTTGTAATACTAACTGATTTAAGACGTTTATTACTAGTTGGTACATAATGAATATCTTTATATTTTTCCAATTCTTTATTAAAACCATATTCAAACAAAGCATCGATAGGTCTTGCTAATACATTTGTGATGTAATACTGGGAATCTATTAATTCTGGTGGGTAATTACCTTCTTTTGGAATATAATTTTGGGGTATACCCAAATGATAATTTAAACCTTCCCATTGTTCATTAAACATAGCATTAGTTCTCATTTTCTCACCGATTTTATCTCTTCCTTTGTGATCTACAACAATAACATAAGGAAATCGTTCACCAGGTTGAATTGGTTTTTGTATTGATTTCATTAATTCTGAAAATATACTTAAAAAATAAGTTTTTGACTTATAATTTGAACCCATACCTTTAACGATACTTAATTCATCTGTGATATTAAAATTAAGATTAATTATTTCTATAATAGAATTAATTATAATCTTAAAAATAAATTTTATATCTTTTCCATCAAAAATAGATCTAATAATATTTTCATAATTTCTTCGTAACCATTTACAATTATCTCTTCTCGCTAAAATAATACCTTTGACATTCAATTGTTTAACATCTGAATTCTTTTGTTTAATGATAGAACCATCTTTATCATATTCCATATAAGCGTAGTGCTTTTTCTTCATAAATAGAGCCATCATAGCTTTTTCAAACTCTAGATACAAAGGAGCTGGAAAAATACCTTTATGACCTTTTTGAATTAAGTTTCCATCTTTATCATATTTATCTGGAACACCATTTATTTTTTGCTCCATGACATCAGCTATTTCCCAAACTTTTTTTGGATCATTATTCAATGAAGGAACATAAACCATAGTTGAGTCTGTATCACCGTAAACAGTAGTAGCATCAAATTCTTTACCAAAAAAATCTGCAGCTTCTGTTATCAATTCTCTTCCTCGAGAAGTTACTGACATACTACCTTCAATTAAAGAAAATTTACCTTTTGATTGAGCTCCTAAAAACCCATACATAGAATTTGCAGATACTTTTAAAGCTAATTGACGAGAATCATTGACAACACTATCTACTTTCATAGATTCAAATGATTGAGTTAATTGTTCTATATGATCATACAGAATTGTATCACCTTTAACATTTTTTAAAGAATTTTGAACAAAAGTTTTTATTTTTTCTTCTTTAATATCAGAAAATTTTAAATCACGGTTTTGTTTTATCAATTTAAAAAGATTGTTATCAAAATAATCTAAATTTTTATTATTCTCTTTTAATTTTTTTTTAACAGCTTTACGTTCAGCTAAAATATTTTCTAAAATTTCTGGTAACAATCCTCTACAAACTTCTTTTTTAACAAAACCAAATTCATAAGTTCTATTAACTGTATTTTCTTTTTCTTCAGATTCTTCATTTTCGCTTTCGTTACCATATTCGCCGTAATCAAATGTATCTTCGTTTGGGGGACCTGCGTCGACTGGTTCTTCTTGGTCTATTTTAAAATAATGATAATCTTCTTTGTCAATACCTTCTAAATTTCGTAAGAGGGTTGTAAAACAGATATTATAAGCAATCATAATCGAGGGATATAGAGAGTTAAAATCAAAACAAATAACCATTTCCCAAAATCCAACAAGTGGATCTTCTACTTTTCCACCATTGAAAAATATGTAATCAGTTTGTCTTTGAGTTAAAACAATATTTTTATGAGAAGCTTCGTTATAAAGCTGAGCGATACATCTAACTTGTTGTCCTCGTGTAAAAATATCCATAGGTGTAACTCTTACAATGGAAGCCATTTCAATCAAAGAAATCCATACATTAAGTTTTTCAAAAAGCCTGATAACTAAAACAGAGTCTTGAACATTATATTTTACCACCAAAGTATTTCTTTTAACACAAGAGTGTATTTTTTTTAAAAAAGATTTATCACTATTTGATTTTAGTTTTCCAATCCCTTCAACAACATCATCACATTTTGATTTTTCTTTAATTTCTTCAGTTAATTCCATAATATCTTTGTGAATTTTAAACATTTCAGTAGCTTTCAAATCAACTTTATTTTCTCCTAAAAAATACTTACCAACAGAATTAAGATTATACATAGGAAGTTTATGATCTCGTTTAATATATGGAAGCATATCTATAGATATTCTACCAGGCATCAAAAGATAGTTCATCTTGATATAACCATAAGCTCCAGAATTCCAACTTAAATATTTCATTTTACATTCTTCGTTTTTGAGTCTTCCGATATTTTCCCATTCTAAACCAATATCTGTTATTCTGGCATCAATGTAATCATAATCGAAACCAAAAATATTGTAACCAATCAAAACATCAGGATCGTGAATTTTTATTAATTCATAAAATTTTTCTATAACTTCTATTTCATTATTAACTCTTATAGTTGTTATACCTTCAAGTTTTTGTGTTGGTCCTATAATAATAACATAATCTTTTCTAGAATCTGGATTTTTATATCTTTGAAAAGTTATCGAAATAGAAAATATAATATCTGTATGTAAATGTTTTTGTGGAAACGAATATCCATTATGTGAATAAGATTCTATATCCCAAGATGCTATCATTGGATAAGAAATCCATTTAGAATCTGATTTTTCAATAGTTTTCCAATCAATGATATATTCTTTTACACTATCAATAGATATTTTTTCTTTTTGGACTAATCTACCTTCACAAGTAAATTTATCAGTTGGTCCCAATTTTCTTAAAGAAAACATCTTGTTATATAAATCTATTGTAGTTTCACGAAATAATAATGTAATTTTACCATAATTTTTAGTGTACAAAGTTTTACAAACTCTTGATGCTATATTCATATCTTCTATATTATTAAAACTTAAGAGTATGAAAGGGTACAGTTTACCACCAGAATAATAATAAAGTTTATGTGATTGAATATTATTCCAACTTTCTGGTTTTTTTAATTTTTTTGTTGATAATCTTTTATATATCTCATAAACAACATCTTGAACTGAAGATTCGTTCCAATTAATTAATCTACCAGTAGATTTATCTACTACAATAGGTAATTCTACTTTGCAAAAAACAGGAAAATCAGGAACTCTCAATAATAATACTTCGGATTCTTTATTCAAACACCATAATCTAATTTCTACATGTTCATTACCTTCTTCGTTAATGTATTTATCTATAACATCTATAGAATAAGAGTGAGATTCTATTTTTATCATGTTTATTTATAAAAATTATTTAAGAATCATTTTTATAAATAACAAAAATATGAATCAAAAAGTTCTTGTTTCAATATTAATATTTGTTTGTATCTTATCCGGTTTTTTCGGTGGATTTATATATGCGTTGATTTATAAACCACAAAGTTTAAAAACAGTTTATTTACCACAATATTCAGAACCTATTAATCCAACAGACAATACTTTTACAGATCTTTACACTTATTATAACGAAGATATTAATAATAATATAACTGGTTATGGTGAATTTAGTGTTGTGTTATTTAATAATAGAGGTATTTCTTTTAGAGTTTTAAATTCTGAAGGAGAAAATGTCACGTCTTCAACAGGTTTAATAGTAGACACTAAAGGAAGCACACCTAACTATACAGCTATAAAAATACCATATTTTACAAATAGTACTGATAAATTAAAACTACAATATAATTCTGGTTCTAGTGGTATAAATGTTATTCGTATAGATTATATAAAAAACGGAGGTTATTAATATATTTTAAAAAATAGTTTTTTTAAAATATGGCATTCAATCAAAATGCGAGAAAAGAAAAGAAATGGACAACAAAACCGGTAATATCAAATATGATAAGATCACAGGTAGAAACTTATGTTGGAGTAAATCCAGGAACAGTTAGAAATGTTTTTGCTGGTTCTGGTTTAAAAGGAGGCCCTATTACAGAAAATGGTACAATTTCTTTAGACGCCAATATTTCTGATTTAAATGATATTAATTTTACTAATTTAGCAACAGACCAAGCTTTAATTTATGATAAAGAAAATAGTAGATGGGTTAATAAAACATTTCTAGGAGATCAAAGAATTGGTGGAAGAATACCACCAGGTAACAAAACTAAAAATAGTCCAGGACCCCATAAAATAATTAATTATGATGTTTTAGAAGGTGTTTCTGAATTACCAACTTCTATAAAACCTACAGAAAATAATTATATCATTACCATAAATCCTACAAGAGAATCTACAAACCCTTATCTTAATTTGGGCTCAGGGACTTCTGCTTTTGTGATAAATGGAGTTTGTATAACTGAATCAAGACCACTATCTTTGGTCAGAGGATTAAGATATAAATTTTATGCTGATAACTTTTATATACAATCTACGGAAAATTTTGGAGCATACGATCCAGATAATTTAGTAAATGGTTTTACAAGTTCTTACGCTTCTTCAGGAAATGTATTTACTTACGATGTACCTTATTTTGAACCCTTAGATACAGTTTATACAGGTTCTTCAATTGTTAGCTTAGGAACATGTTATATAGGTTTTGGTATGTGTATTGTTAGTAACAATTATGTTTTAAATGAAAGATTGGTACCAATTTATTTAAATACTTTTGATACTGGAAACAGAATAGAACTTTATAATTCTAAATTAACTAATTATGGTGGTGTATCAGAAGTAGAATACAGTCAATTAGGAGAAAATTTTGGAGAAAACTCATATATTCAACTTGTTGGCGAGGAGTCTAATTCTAAAAATTCTTTTTTAGTTTTTAAAAAAGGTGTTTCTAGTTTTGAGATATCAAATAATGATGCTTATTTTTATGAAGGAGAAAATGTAAAAATTAATGGAGGTACAGGTCAAGGGGCAGAAGCAAGAATAATCACAATAGATACATCTGAAGGTAAAACACATCAAAAAGTTCCAGTTGGTAAAGCAAAAGATATCAATATTATTTTATCAGGTCAAAATTATTCTCCTGGTGATAGATTAAGTATCACATCAACAAATTCACATAATAATAAAACAGAAACATGGATTTCTTCCGGTACATCAGTTGTTTATTCAACTAATAATGGTGTTTCTTGGTCTTTAGGAACTATGCAAGATGGTACAAGTATTTTTAATAATGGTTTTGGGTATGGTGTTGGATACGGTAATGGAAGATGGTTTTGTGCTGGTAATGATACTTCTTCTAATAATTATAATTTAGTTTATTCAGATAATGGTATATCGTGGAATCCGGTTTTTATGAAAGATGGATCTTCCATTTTTGGTACAGGATATGCAAATGATGTTGCATATGGTGATGGGACATGGATAGCCGTCGGTAATGATGATACAAATAACTATAATGTTATATATTCCACAAATAGTGGAATTAGTTGGTCACCAGGTTATCCAACCACAGGAACTTCTGTTTTTGGTACCAGTGAAGGTTATGGTATTGGTTATCATGATGATTTATGGGTCATAACAGGAAACGATGATTCCGGAAATAATCACAATATTTATTATTCAACAGATAAAGGAGTGTCTTGGACACCTGCATATACAGACACTTCAACTTCTGTTTTTGGTACTGGTTTAGGTTATGACGTAGAATATGGAAATGCTATATGGTTGGCCGGTGGAGAAAATTCTTCTACTGAACATAATTTATATACATCAAGTAATGGAATAAGTTGGTCAGGAGTTAGTGCATTTGGTATTGGAGGTTCTGTTAGAGGTTTAGGTTATTCTAATTTTTTATGGATGGCTACTGGAAAAGATAATTCTGGTAATCAAGATAATATAATTTATTCTTCTGATGGTGTTTGTTGGAAACCTTCAAATACTAAAGTTTTTGGTAATGGTTACGGTAATAATATATCTTATGGTAACAATAAATGGTTAGCTACCGGAGAAGACGGAGTTTCTTTTAATAATGTAATATATTCAACAAATTTAGGATTAAGTTGGTCTCCTGTTTTTATGGACGACGCAACAGGTACAAGTGTTTTTGGTACCGGTGAAGGTAATGATATAATATACGGTGATGGGATAGTTAGTACTTTTATTAATTTAAACCAAGTTATAAATCCTTTTATTAGGTATAGTAAATTCACAAATCTTTCTGATACTCCTGATACTTTTGTGGATGGTTCATATTTGGTATCTAGTTCTACAGGATTATATTATAAAAATGTTCAATCTGATGTTAATACAAATTTCAATGTAAAACAAATTACTGTAAATTCAAATTCTTATAATTTTGGAAATTCAAATAATTCAATAAATTATAGTTCAAGTTTTGGTAAAGATAATAGTTCAAGTAATTATTCCACAACTGTTGGAGAAAATAATATTGCAATAAATCATTCTTTTGCTTCTGGTTTTGGTTCATGTGCTTCAAACGATTCTAGTGCTTTAGGTGTTGGCTTATCTGTTAGTGAAGGTTCTATGGCAATAGGTTTTTATAACGATCAAATTTTTCAAGGTACATCTTCTTGTTTTTATATAGGAGATGGTACAGATTCTTCAAATAAAAGTAATAAAATAGCAATAGGAACAAGTTTTATTATTGATACTACCATTTTACCAACTTCTTCTTCCGGTTTACCTTCTGGATGTTTATATACACAATTTATAAGTGGTGTTTCAGTACTTGCTATTGTACCTTAAATTTTTTAATTCAGGGTTAAAAATATAAAATTTTGATAATTAAATAACATTTAATTATTGACGTAATTTTAACATATTATTATGTTGAACTATCGAGCACATTTTTTACTCTGGATTATATCTACATTTCCTCCATTGATTTTGTATTCGGATTACTGCTTTTTCTTTTTCTGGTGTAATATCACCAAATATATTCAGATGATATCTCTGAATGACATTACTAATATCCCATCTGGAAATATCTCTTTTAAAATCGGAACATTCAAACATACCACTCATATCCTTGACATTACTAACATCCCATTTAGAGATATCACCGTTGAATTTAGAATAACAGAACATATACCTCATATTCTTAACATTACTAACATCCCATTCAGAAATATCACCATTAAATTGAGTCCCATAGAACATATCACCCATATACTCAACATTACTAACATCCCATCCAGAGATATCACCGTTGAATTTAGAATAATAAAACATATCACCCATATCCTTTACATTCCTAACATCCCATCCAGAAATATCACCGTTAAATTGAGATCTATGGAACATACAATACATATACTTGACATTCCTAACATCCCATCCAGAAATATCACCGTTAAAACGAGAATACTGGAACAAATACCTCATCTGCTTAACATTACTAACATCCCATCTAGAGATATCACCGTTAAATTGAGATTCAGAAAACATATCACTCATATCCTCTACATTACTAACATCCCATCCAGAAATATCACCATTAAATTCAGAACGATTGAACAACCAACTCATATCTTTGACATTACTAACATCCCATTCAGAGATATCATCTGTATCGCCCTCTTCAATAGCTTTTTGTAGTTCTTCTTTTGTATAAAAAATTCTTTTTGGTTTCACTTTAGACATGTTCTAATAAAAAGATTTTTTATATTATTTAATATAAAAAATCAATTTTTTACATTATTGACACAATTCTAACATATTATTATGTTGAACTATCGAGCACATTTTGTATTTTGATATTATAGCAGTTATACCACACATTTTAAAATTTATTAGTACTAAACATTTTTTTAAAAATAAAACCAAAAACTAAAACTAAAGATAGTCACAGGATATATCTATAATCTTTTTCACTTTTTTGTTCTACTTCTGTTTCATACTTTTTTCCATCTCCATAATTTTGTGTTGTAATAATAAAAGTTTGAGTGGAACCATTTGGTAAACGAACTTTTTGAACTTTGTAAGATTCCGTATATCCTGAATTTATTACAATTTGGTAATTTTGATTAAACATCTCCATTCTTGATTTCCCAAAAAAAGTTCTAAATACATCATCCGGATTTTGAAAATTAATGTTTTGATTTATTTCATTATCATAATTATATCTGCTTCTACTGTCTTTTAAAATTTCATATGCTTTTGTTATATCTTTAAACTTTTGTGTAGCAATATCTTTATTTATAACATGTTTATCTGGATGCCATTTTAAAGCTAATTTTCTATACGCTTTTTTTATTTCTTGTTCTGTTGCGTTTTTGTCAACGTTTAGTATTTTGTAATAATTCATTTACATAAATATTTTATTTAAATATTTATGTCTATTTTTTTATTCTTCTTCTATAATGTTAAAAATATCTTCATAATTTATTTTATTTAAAGAATTAAATAATTCATATATTTTTGTATTTTTTTTATATTTTTTTGTTTTTGATAATAAGAAATTTATTTCATTATTTCTATTATCAAATATAAAAACTATATTTTCTTTATAATTTTTATATTGTAATTCTAATATTTTATTATAATTATTTGGAATATAACAATAAAAATCTTTAAATTTTGTTTTTTTTAACGGAAAAATATCTTTATGTTTATAATTATTGATAAATATATCTTAGTAATTTGTATTTTTATTTATTTTATTATTAATAGGTATATAATAATTTCCTTTCTTATCTAATTTTAAAATAGATAAATCAAAGGTAGGTAGTTTACATTTATCATATACATATTTTTCTTCACACAATTGATATACTAAACTATCTTTTCTTTTTTTTACATTTAATTTTTCTTTGTTAATGAAATTTTTAACAAATTTTTTGTTACTAAATATGTTTTCATCAAATATACATATATCAAAATCTATATCCCAATATAACAGATTGTTATATTTAATTGAACCTATTAAACTTCCTTGATTTAAAAAATACATAATATTATTTGTATTTAAAAATTTAATTAGTTTTGTAGAAATTTCGTCTAATCTATAAAAAATATGTTCCGGAGTTATATATTTTTGTATAATATCTTTATTTTTTTTTATATCTAAAATTAAATTATTATCTATTTTATTCATATTTTTATATATGACTTAAATTAAAAAATATTTAGTTATTTTTTAATTCTGTACTATACAGTATACCATTTTGGTATCTTGTTTTTTTTCTGTATTAGACTGTACAAAAATATATTATCCATTTCTTTGACATTACTAACATCCCAGTCTGAAATATCACAGTATATTTCACTTCTCCAAAACATTTGAGTCATATTTTTGACATTACTAACATCCCATTTTGAAATATTCATATTAACTTTTATATTAAAAAACAAACCACTCATATCAGTTATTTTTGATACATCCCAATAATTAGGTTCGCCGTAATTAACATTTTTTTGTTGTATTTTTCCTTTTGAATCAAACGTCATATAAATATAATGTTTTTTTTTCAGAAATAAAGATACCATTTTTTTCTCATATTCTAAATTTCTGTTATAATGTTCTTTAATAGCCTTTTGTAGTTCTTCTTTAGTTTCAAAAACCCAAGTGTAGTGAAAAGTAATAATATACTCAGCTATATCATAAGGAATTTTTTTTTTTGAAATGTAAATGGTATAGGAAATAAGTTCTTCTCTTTTAACCATGATGGTTTAAATTGATTTAAATATTTAAATCAATTTTATTTACGGTTGTACCATGTTGGTATTTTTTTATTTTTTTCTGAATAACTGTCTTCAAACATAAATGCAGTTTCATTAAACATACCTTCCATATTTTCTACATTTCTAACATCCCAATTTGAAATATCTCTGTTAAATCTACTACAACAAAACATAAATTTCATATCCTTAACATTACTAACATCCCAATTTGTAATATCTCCGTTGAAATTACTGTCCCAAAACATACCACTCATATTTTTAACATTACTAACATTCCATTTTGAAATATCTCCGTTGAAATTACTGTCCCAAAACATCTCACTCATATCCTTAACATTACTAACATCCCAATTTGTAATATCTTCGTAAAAAACACTGTTGCAAAACATAGATTTCATATCCTTAACATTACTAACATCCCAATTTGAAATATCTCCGTTGAAATTACTGTTGCAAAACATAGATTTCATATCCTTAACATTACTAACATCCCAATTTGAAATATCTCCGTCAAAATTACTGTTGTAAAACATAGATTTCATATCCTTAACATTACTAACATCCCAATTTGAAATATCTTCGTCAAATTTACTTTCGCAAAACATTTTACTCATATCCTTAACATTACTAACATCCCAATTTGAAATATCTCCGTTGAAATTACTTTTAAAAAATATACAACTCATATCAGTTATTTTTGATACATCCCAGAAATTAGAATCACCATATTTACCATTATCATATTCACGGATACTTTTTTGTAGTTCTTCTCTGGTTTTAAAAACCCAAGTGTAATAAAAAATAATAATATACTCAGCTATTTCATAAGGAATTTTTTTTTTTGAAATGTAAAGTATGTATGAAATTAGTTCTTTACGTGTAAACATGATGGTTTAAATTGATTTAAGTATTTAAATCAATTTTATTTACTAATACCATAAATATCTCCAAAATCTCCAAAATATACCTTTAAACATACATTTCATATCTGTAACATTACTAAAATCCCATTTTGAAATATCTCCTTTAAAATTACTATTGTAAAACATATAATTCATATTTTTAACATTACTAACATTCCATTTTGAAATATCTCCATTAAATTCACTACAACTAAACATCGAGTCCATATTTGTCACTTTACTAACATCCCATTTTGAAATATCTCCATTAAATTTACTACAGTGAAACATATATTCCATATTTGTCACTTTACTAACATTCCATTTCGAAATATCCCCTTTGAAACAAAGATTATCACAAAATAAATAACTCATATCATCTACTTTTGATACATCCCATTTTGAAATATCTACATATTTACCGTTAGAATATTCATTAATAGCTTCTCTTAATTCTTCTTTAGTTTTAAAATTCCAAGTGTAATTAGCTGTAAGTTCATCATGTTTAACCATAGTTGTTTAAATTGATTTAATTATTTAAATCAATTTTATTTACGGTTTGTACCATTCTGGTATTTTACCTTCTTCTTCTAATTTACTATTAGAAAACATACCTTCCATATCCTCTACCTTATTTATGTTCCAATTTGAAATATCTCCGTCAAAATCACTACGTTCAAACATACCTTCCATATATTTTACATTACTTACATCCCATTTTGAAATATCTCCTTTAAAAGTACAATTATAAAACATCCAATCCATATTATAAACATTACTAACATCCCATTTTGAAATATCTTCATTAAATTCACAATCAAAAAATAAACCTTCCATATTATCTATTTCACTAACATTCCAAAGTTTAGCATTACCATATTTACCCTTTGGATCATAATTTTCTACCGCTAGTAGTAATTCTGATCTTTCTTTAAAATACCAACTGTAATTCATAATTCATTTTATGAATAGAATATATTTAATCAATTTTATTTAAAACAAAAATTTTAAAAAATGAAAAAATATATCTATGGATGTTTGAATTTACATACTATAGAAAATCCTCAAGATTTTTTATCAAATTTGTATAAAATTGGTATTAGACAATTTGAAACGGCACGGATTTACGGAAAAGGAGAATCTGAAAAAATATTAGGTTCATGGTTAAAATCTTTAACAAATGAAAAACAAAATGAAATTAAAATTATAACAAAAGGTGGATGTTATGGACCTGAAGCAAAATGGAAACCTAATTTAAAAGGAAATTTTATTACATCCCAACTTTTTATTTCTTTAAATTATTTAAGTAAAATAGATTTATTTTTACTTCATAGAGATGATCCTAATATTTCAATAAGTAAAATAACAAAAATGATGGATTATTTTGTAAAAAACAATTATATATCAAATTGGGGAGTAAGTAATTGGACCCATAAACGTTTACAAGAAGCTATAAATTATTGTAAAGAAAATAATTTAATAAAACCTATTTTTTCATCTATTCAATATTCAATTTTAAAACCACCCAAAGATAAATTATGGCCAGGTACAGTTCATATGAACTTGGATGAATATCAATGGTATAAAAAAACTAAGTTTCCAGTTTTATGTTGGGAAGTTTTAGCAAAAGGATTTATACTTGATACAAGAAAAAAAAGTATTTACAATACTGATAAAAATATTGAGAAAATTAAAAAATTAAATAATTTGAGTATTTTAAGAAACATACCAATTAATAATCTTGCTATAAATTATGTTTTATCTGAAAACATAAATAGTAGTGTTATTATAGGATCAACTAATTTAGATCATATAAAAGAAAATATCAAATATTTGTCAAAAATAATTTGTAAAGATGAATTAAATTATTTAAATTAAAAATTTAATAAAAAAAAGTATTAAAAGTCTAAAAAATTTATTTTTTCACATTATTATTAGTTTTTTAGTTGATTCTTCGTCATGAGCGATTATTATGGACTTGGCGTCATTGTTCTTCCTTTTAAGGAGTTTACACCCAGTTTTACACGTCTGATTCAGAGCTTGGATGCCGATACTCTAGTGTTGATTCTAGATGATCCTGAATTTGAGGATCCAACTACCAAAAAGAGGGTACCTGTCTTTCAAAGCGAGGAATGCTTTGAGTTTGTCCAAAGGCAGGCCCAAGTTTTGACTGACCATGTGCGGGATGGAGCAAATTGCGGATTTCATATCATCACTCATTCTAGACACGGTGTGGGTATGTCTTCCGCCGAGTTTGACAAGATTACAGGGGACGACTATCGCAAAGAACATCTTGGTAAATCAGACTGAAAAGAAACTCGTCGTGTCATGAAGTGAAGCAGGTCATTCAAAAGTTTGAAACCAATAAATCACTTTCACGATCACACCACGACCGGTGATTTTAATCACCACCGGTTTTAAATTTTTCTCCAAACATATATATTTCTTATTGCTTTAGAACCATCTATATTAATCCAATTAACTGTTCCTATAAATTCGTTATTACCTAAACTTTTTACATAATCTTTTGTGTCTTTTGTATATTTTATTTTTCCATAATCAGAAATATATATTGCTAAATGTCCTCCAGCTTTCAATCCTTCAAGTGATTTTTTTAAAGAAGGAAATAAAAAATATTTCTTCCAATTATTTAAATTAGAAAATTTTTCTATAGATTGTGTTTTTTGGTCACTATAAACTTCTAAATCAAAAAACGGAGGACTACTAAAAACTAAATCATATTCTTCTTTTTTTACTTTGAAATTTTCAAAGCCTTTTGTAAAAACTTTATATTTTTTTGGATCAGCTTTAAAAAAATCTATTATATTTTTATATTTTTGTTTTAAATTTACATTTGGATCAACTCCTGTATATTCACAACCATAAGCAATTGCTCCAATTAATCTATCACCCCAACCAGAACTCATATCTAACATTTTTTGAGGATTAAATAATTTTAAAACTGTCATAACTAAAGTTACCGGAAAATTATTACACATTTTTATGTTGTGTGATAATTTATCATCTATAGTTTTATAATTTTTTAAAAATCTTTTGTAGTAATTTCTATTTTGTTGATATAATTCTATTGGTGGTCTAAATTTTTTAAATTGACACCTAACTCTTTCTGATTCTGAAAACCAATCTGTAATTTTAATCATAGATAAATGAGATGTATAATTTTCTTCAACAGATAATAAAGAAATTGATGTTAAATTTTCTATTACTTCTGGATAAAAATTTTGTAATTTATTGAAATCATTTAAAATTTTATTCTCATCTGCGTATAAATTATAATAAGGATATTCCATTTTAATTACTTGTTTTATTATAAAATAAAATCAAATTTAATAGAAAAATATTAAAATTAGTGAAAAAAATTGATTTATTTTCAAAATATTGTAATATACACCGAGTCTTAGAATTCGCATCATGGTAGGTTTTTGTGATTCCTATATTTGCACGATTTGTCTTATTAGGAAGGGTAACTTAGAGGGTTCTGCTTGTTGTGGATTCAGGCAGTTATATTGCGTAGACTGTGTTGTAAAGTTTTACAATGTGTCTGACGCTGAAAGGTGTCCTGGTTGCGGCACAGAGGATTGGTGTCCATCTGCTCCATTTAGATTTAAGTCGTTTTCGGACTACTTTAATTGTTTACTCTATCATTGGATGAAGACCGTGAACCGAGGGTCTGTGAGTATTTGTGGACTTCAGCCATTTTACAGTTGGATCGTTGATAACAACTACATGACTCCACAGTACGTTGCCTTATTAAAGGGAAAGGGTAAGTTTTTGAAGATAGTTGAGAATAGTTATCCAGATTTGGATAGGTCTCATTTTTTCAGGAATGGAAAGATAGACATTGACTTGTGTTCGAAGAACTTGCACAAGTTTGCCTATAGTTATTATTTTAGTAATGATAAGGTTTTAAATTTTCTTATAAATAATCAGTTTACTAGGATTTACGCAGAGAACCCTTTAGAACCATTGAAGGAACTTTTGGTAGAATACTTCGAGGAGAAGGGGTTTGACTCTCTTAGTTCTACACGATTGGGAGATTTCTGGCATTATGTTGAATCAAACGGAATTAGTACTACTGTGATACAGATTATGTTGAAGAAGAAGTTATGCGAGTCCTTGGAGAGTTTAGGCTTTAGGATAGAGAATCGGGGACGACCACAGTGGACCCTACTACTACCAAATTAAAAAAAACCAAAAAAAAATTAGGAACCCATGGTTCTTAATTTGTAATAGTTGTTATAAAAAATTTAAATTTGATTTATAATTATATAAATTTAAAAAAATATCATGCCTTCTGAAATAAAAAAAAATACAAATGAAGGGATTGAACCTCAAAATAATATTAAAGAATGTATTATAATTCAAAAATGGTGGAGATCAATTAAAAAATTAGAAGAGGATAAAAAAATAAATATTTGGATAAAAAATAGAACTAAAAATAAAAAAAATATTGATATTTTGCCTAAAAATGTATTGCTATCACGTTATAAAATATTTGCAGATTATGTTCGAAAATTTTTATTATTAGAACAACAAATTGGACATTTTATAGGAAGAATTCCTAATTTTCCAGACTATATAAGTGAAAATATTGTTCTATATGTTTTAAGATATCTAGATAGGAAATGTTCTTGGGATTGTAAAGGTGATATTATAGTTATAACTGGAGATAGTAATACACAAGGTGAAGTTAAATGCCATTTTAATGGACCATCACAATTTAGTCCTAAAAAAAATATAGATGGAGATACATTATTCTATCTTGAAGCAAAAAACCACATTTATAATGGTGTATTTGAATTATACGAATTAAAAAATTATAGTGAAGATTTAAAGAATGTTAAAATAAATAAAAATTCATCTCTTGAAGAACAACAAGATTCAGGAAGAAGACCAAGATTTGATATAATAAAAACTTGGGGAGATAAATTAGAGGATAAATTAATTTGGAAGGGTTCTATTTATGATTTACTTAAATGATAGAATCTAGTTTTTTAACAATTAAATCTACCACAGGTATTGATACAGCATTACCTGATAATTTATATAAAGAACTGTCACAAATATCTGGAAGTTTATAATCTGATGGAAATCCTTGTAGATTAAAACATTCTCTTGGAGTTAATTTTCTAATTCCCGTATCATCTTTTAAGAGTGGAACATTATGACCTCCCGATCCCATATTAGCTGTTAATGTTGGGCAACAATTACTTTTATTTTCTCTTACATAAAATCTTCTGTATTGATACAAAACGTTCTCAGAAATATTTTTTGTAATACCTTTATTAATTTCTTCAAATACTTTAAATCTATTTGAATAATAATATTTATCACTAACTTTTTTTTCTAATATATCAGATATCTTTTTTTGGGTTTTTTCTGGAAAATCAAAATCAAACTTATCGTATTTTTTTTTATCCAAAAATCCTAAAATATAAATTCTTTCACGATGATGTGGAATATTAGTAATTTTATTTGTATCAAGTATAGATGTTTTTATATAATAACCTAATTTTTGTAAACTTTTTTCAATAATTTTATATGTCTTACCTTTATCGTGAGATTTTAAATTTTTAACATTTTCTAAAATAATTATTTCTGGTTTATGTTTTTCTAAAATTTCTAAAATTTTCCAAAATACATTTGATCTTTTATCGTCAAATCCTTTTTTTTCACCAGCTATACTAAAAGGTTGACAAGGAAACCCTCCGCATAATAAATTATGTTTAGGTATATCTGATACATTTATAGTATTCAAATCTTTCAAAATAAATTTATGATCAGGATTATTAAGTTCATATATTTTTTTTGAACACTCCATTATGTCATTTGAAAATACACATTTAAATTTATTGTTTTTTTCAAGTGATAATGTAAAAGCACCTGTTCCTGCAAATAAATCTATAAATTTTAATTTGTTTTCTAAACTATATTTAACCATTTTCTTTATGTATAATTTTTAAATCAATTTTATATATTGTGTAATATATAAAATAATTAATGACATAAATTGTAATGTAAATCTAATTCTTTTTGTGAATCAAAACATCTTGTACTTGTCAAACAATCTTCATGATCACACCAAAAAACTTTTGAATATTTAATTTTTCCTTCTTCTGTTAATTCTACTGAAGCATCTCTTGGTTTTCCACAAAAAATACATTCTTGTTTTTCATCTAAATCTGAATTAACAATTATTTTGCATGTAAAACATTCCCAGTACACTTTTTCCATTTTTAATTAAAAATTTAATTAAAAATCAATTATGATTTGGTATAACTTTTTTTTAACCTCTTCGTTAACACATGTAATAATTTCATAAATAACACCAAAAGGTAATACACAAGACGATTTCTCACTATTTCTAATATTAAAAATATTAGAATGTCTTATATTGCTTAAAGAAACTCCTATAGGTTCTTGTAATTTTGATATCATACCCATATCATCTTCTCCTGAATAAAGTAAAGAGTTTAAATCATCAGCCTCAGTTAGTAAAAAACAACTGGACATCTGATTTTTACGAAGACCTACACGGAATGGTTCTGGAGATGATATCATACCCATACATATTCTTGATCTAACCGTGAATACAAAATTTGGTTCTTGAGATGATTCATACCAACTTTTAGAAACTTGAGATATTGAATAAATATCTTTTTTATCATCAAGTTTCAATAATATTTTATTTCTAATTTCAGGAGGAAGTGAATCCATATTGATTTAAAAATTTAAATCAATAATAATCAATTTTAATTAATCTTCTTTTTAGGATATTTAATTCTTTTTATATAATATTTATTATTAGGTTTATAATATTTTTTATTAACATAAAAAGAAGACTTATTATCCTCAACATTAATAACATCCCAATCCCAGTCACGTGAAATATCTTTAAAAATTAAGGATATTTCACATGACATTTCATATGAAATATCCTTAATACTTCTTCTTCTTATATTTGGATAATAAATTTCTTCATGAAAATTGTGTATGTAATTAATTTTATTTTTTATATTTTTTTTCCTAGATCTAACTGTTTTAACAAATGTTGATTCTTGAGACGATTCATACCAACTTTTAGAAACTTGAGATAATGAATAAATATCTTTTTTATCATCAAGTTTCAATAATATTTTTTCTCGGAGTTCATGAGGAAGTGAATCCATATTCATTTCCTCATGAAGTAAATCCATATTCATTTCCTCATGAAGCGAATCCATATTGATTTAAAAATTTAAATCAATAATAATCAATTTTAATTACTTAAGGAATTGTATCATAAATTATCCTAACCCATGAGAAATTATCTCCAAGAAGGGTTCTTAGATTATTTCCTCTATTTTTTACAACAGAATCCGTAATTGATTCATGAAGTTTATCAGAATTTAGTTCTCCAATTCTTTTAAGAAGAGAACTAAACTGTTCGTCTGTAGGTGGAGTCTCTCCACAAATACCATAAACAAATTTATCAAATCCGTAATCTGTTTTAGCTCCTGGAGTAATATAATTGTATTTGTTTATTGATTCATTTGGATTCTCAAGAAAATCAATATAAAATTTGAGCGAATCAATTGTCCGACCCATTTTTTAAAATTCATTTTAAAATTAATCAATTTTGTTTTAAAAATATACACTTTTTAAATTCTTGACTAATAATTTAAAAAATGTAACTTATAAATATTAAAAAGTGTATATTTTAATAAATTAAGATAAAATTGTTAAAATATAAGTTTAATTTAAAAATATACACTTTTTTAAAAAGATAGTAAAATGCCATAAAATCACTATATTTTATAGAAATTACTAATTATTATAGGTGTTATAAGTGGTTAAATTATCCCGATACTTTCATATATATCCGATAGAAAGCACCTCCATTATATCGGAATTTTGATCAACCCATCCATGATATTGGTGATATCATTTTTGATAAAATTATCATTTTTGATAAAATTATCAAAAATTATTATTTTTCATGAATATTATCTAAGTTTGAAAAAAAGTGTATATTTTTATCTTTTAAAGTTATAAATATATAATTTATAATTAAGTTTGAAAAAAGTGTATATTTTTTTCTTTTAAGTTAAATTTTACTTAAAAAGTGTATATTTATACTTAAAAAATTGATTTTTTTTAATAAATTGATTTTTTTTAATAAATTGATTTTTTTAGTTACATCATGTCGGAGAAGGAAGGAAACGGGACCGAATCCCGTGTCCTTAATAAGGAAATAGCTCGTTTATTCGGGGAGGTGGATGAAATACGCTACGGTATCCGCTCTGACTCCCGGTTATTAGGTCTTGTAAGCTCAATGATAGCAGTATATCTGGACTTGAGCCTACAAACTCTCCTGGATATGTGTACAGTAGTTGAAAATGGTCGTCGTATACTGTGTGTAGATTGTGCCCTGTTCGTTGTCATGTTCGAGATGAGACAGGATCCATACGCACATGGCTTATCTTTCCCGCTTTTCAATAGAGACGGAGCTTCCGAAGAACAACGCAAGCTGATCGGTATACTCAAGGAAACGATCAAGCCTTACCGTGGTCGTTCTATTGAAACGTGGTACCACACATGTATCTGTGTTAGTCGGAAGGAACCACCTGCCCTTGGTCAGCATAAGCACCAATGGGTGGCTAGGTATGGCAACCAGAAGAACATGTACATAGGTATCATCGGCAACAATGACATCGTTGTCGAACATCTGGCTTGGTGGATGGACCGTCAGGGTGGAAACGTCAATATTTCCGGCGTGTGATGAACCTCTTATCATAGGTACGTCCTCCCTCTCCCGTGCTGAGTGTCCTTAAACACTCAAAAAAACATGTTTCACTTTCTATTCGATTGTGAACAAATTGAATATTATAAAATAAAAATTTATCAAAAAAAGTTTATTTTTAATCTATAAAATTGATTTTTTTTAAGTAAATCTATTTTTTTAGTTTAGTGATTCTCTGTATCACAGAGAAAAACCACGGTATTCCAAACAAGAAGGTAAAAGCAGACCGACTCTTCTGACATGGGGGGGGTCTTTTCAAAGAAAAACCGCAAGAAAAACCACAAGAAAGGCTATGTGCCTGTTGAAGGACCTTCGGAAACTATTCATCTTCCGCCTTACTCCGAAAAAGACAAGAGAGCCACATGTCACAAGGGCTATGTGGCACAGTTGAAATTCAAGTTCGATCCGGAAGGTAAGAAGATACACCCCAGCGATGGGGCGGACGGGTGCAGGCTTTTGGTGCTTGCGGGAATCATTGTTATTTCCGCCAAATGCAAAAAATTGGATTTGACCGATAAGAGCTTGCTCTTCCAACTTGTGATCCTAAAGTTTGGACAGCTCAAGGACCACGAGAGCGGTGATCTCGTTCTCCATGTTCACTCGCCCAACAAAGTGGAATGGAAGACTACCAAGGATAAACCGGGCATCACACGTCATATGATGCAGACCGCACTCGAACAGCTCCAAGAAATTCAGGAACGGATTGACAAAATTCCAGGATACCAATCCAATATTCGGAACAGGGAGAGTACCAAGTGTATTCCTATCCTGAGGCGAGTGGAATACCCTTTTACAACAGGGACTCCTGATGAGGATCATTTAGATGATGGAATTACATGGGTCAACACTCAGCTGATGACAATGTGACCACAGAGTGGTCTCCGGTGTAAACCACGCACCCGTGCTGAGTGTCCGTAAACACTCAAAATACATGTTCACTTTCTATTCGATTGTGACAATTGAATATTATAAAATTAGAAGTATCAGACCATAGAGAAACATATTATGTAATTTTATTAAAAAGTGTATATTTTTTTAAGTTAAAGTTTAACATCTGGTGGTGATTAAAATCACCGGATGGTGGTTGTGGTCTACGATATCAGTAGTTACTGATCTTGCAGATGTTGGTGACGGAGGCTAACTCGGTCTAAAGTCGAGGGACTCATTGAGGGTCTGCCAAGAGGAATCTTCCAGATTCCTCTCCAGAAACTCGGGACTACAATAGTCCCATATAACGCTTATCAGTTCGATGAGCATATCATGATGAGCAACAAGCCGTTCATTACGTTTAGCAAGCCGTTCATCACGTTCAGAAAGCTGTTGTCGGAGATTATCACTGGTTTGACATTCTTGAAGCCAATCATGGTGAAAAATGGAATCAAGATCAGCTTGTTGCTGAAGTCCCGCAACTTGTTGCTGAAGTTCAGCGATCTTTTGATCATCTTCCACAACTTGTTGCTGAAGTTTCGCAACAAGTTGCTGAAGTTCAGCGATCTTTTGATTGACCTTTTGCTGAAGTCTTTGGAATGACATGTTGTTTCCAAAAGATTAGCTGTACCGACACAGACCGGCGAGGGAGGGATTTTTTGATCACTGGAAGGGAGGCGGAGATAAGTCGCAGACAGTAGAGGAGTGGGGTTGGTGAGAGAGAGAGGGGTTGGTTGGGGAGTCGAGGGGGACAAACCACAACTGGGGGTTCACGCTCGTGGCTGAAAAACCAGTAATAATCTCAATAAATCAATTTTTGAGACTAAAATTGATTTATAATATTATAAAATTTTGATATTACTATGTTTTTGGTTTTGTGGAACAACCAAAAAAGTTATTCGACAGGGATTTCGACCATTTGTCATGCGAAGAGTTTTTATTTTATACTAGAGAACTCACTCTAGTTGGTGGAATATCAGGTCATCTGGAGAATCGTAGCCAACCGATCTCTTTGCTCAGGTGAAGCCACCCTGATGAGATTGGCTATGGCAAGGTTGAGTTCATGCCACTGTTCGTGTTGTTCAGCGACGGGTTGCTCAGGAGATGGTTCCTCGACGACGTGTTGTTCAGATGAGGGTTGCTCAGGAGCGGACGTCATCCTGGGTTGTCTTTCAACGCTTGCTACCTGGTAGGGGAAGAGGTGAGTAGAACGAGGTAGACTGATGCGAACGGTCGGTGATTTGAACCGGTCACGGGACTAAAAACCAGTAATAATATAAAAAAATCAATTTTTAAGACTTTAAAATGTTTTTTTTTGTTTATTTTAGTTTTAATAAAATATATTCACTTTCTATTAATTGTGAACAATTAAATTTTATTAAAAAGTGTATATTTTATCTTTTAAGTTAAAGTTTAACATCTGGTGGTGATTAAAATCACCAGGTGTTGTATGACAGCTGACGTTCCAGTCTAGCCTGTCTAATTGACCATGTAGAGTTAGGCAGGGGATATCGTATCCCAGTCTACCTCCTGCCAGTACTCGCCCCATGTCGTCTTCGCCTTCATCAACACTCCTGCGGGAGTCAGGTAGTAGACGAATGTCCCAGCACTATCAAAAGCTAGATTACCACAGCAAGCCGCAATGTCCAGATGCTTGGTGGCCTTGCATAGAAGCCAAAAATCTTTGTGGGTTTCAGGAGGGGTATTCGAAGTCATTTTGAACAAATGTACCTTTTGGAGGTAGCTGCTGTTTGCTCAATAGTGAATGCTAAAAAACTACAAATAATCTAAAAAAATCAATTTTTGAGACTTTTTAGAACATTTTTTCCTGGTGATTTTAATTTTTATATAAAAAAATTTATTATATAAAAATGTTAAGTGCAAAAAAAAATCAATATTCTCATTCACATAAATTTTATATGTTCACAGCTCTTGTAGCTGTTATTTATGTAGTTTTAGCACTAGTTACAGCAGGTTTAAGAACTAAAGCTATAGCTGACGGAGAACATCCTGATGATCCTTTAACTGACATTGATGACGTTAAAATTTATATTTATTGTCAAACATTTTCTGACTTGTTTTATAGACTTACTATAGTATTTTTGTTAATATCAATTTATTTATGTATGAGTAAATGATATGTTATCATTTACTAAAATAATTGATATCATATCATTTACTCAAATAATTGATATGTTATCATTTACTCAAATAATAACATATTCCATTGGAGGATTTGGATCAGGTAATAATTTTATAACTGGTTCAATTTTTTCATTATCTGGTATTTTTTTGTTATTTATAAAATTATTTCTATATTTAAAAAAATCTTCCAATAAAATTTTTTTTAAAAAATCATCGTAAACAATTCCATCTATGTTAGGTATAAAATGGTAATATAAAAAATTGAACCACTCAATCAAATTATATATCAAGAATCTACAGTTTTTACAAGTTTTTATATTTTTAGTTAATTGGAATTCACAAGTTTTATTCTTTTTGCATAAATGACAAAAAGAAAACTCTGGTTTGTTTTCAGAAAATTGTAATTTATGTTTTGGAATAAGTAAAAGTATTTTATGTAATTGTTCATCATCTATACTAGAATTAAAAATAATATGAATAAAATTTTTAACTATAAAATTTTTAACTTCATTATTAGAATATTGTCTTTCTGGAAAGTAGTCCATATTATAAATATATATTTATAATATTAAAGTACTAATAATTTTCAATTTCATTTAATATTTCTTCAAAGTTATAAAAATGTGGTAACAAATAATCTGGATTTGTCAAACTTAACAAATCATAAGAATTTTTGACTTCGTATTTTAACTCATTAGAAATATTATTAATATGAGGAGACCACCTGTTTACACCAATATTAATACATTGTAAATTTTTTCCACCAATCAATCCAGGAACTGTAGAATCAATATTGATAACACTTTTAATATCATATATATCTAATCTTTCTAAAAGTTTCCAGGTTGAATATGGTTTAAATTTATCATTATCAGTTATGACATAATCAAAATAATCATCAAAATTAAAATTTTTTTGTTCTGAATTTAAAATTATTTTTATATTTTTTTGTTTTAAAAGTTCTAAAACATTTTCTACTCCTGGAAGCAATTGATATTTTGTATTTGTATTATAAATGCTGTAAAAATCTTTCTCTAATTCTAAAGAATCATAATAAGAAGGTTTTTTTCCATACATTTCAGTCCATTTAATTTCAACATGTGGTTTATTCAAAACATCTAAAATTCTTTTATTTATATTTAATCCAGTTGTTTGAATTAAATCTTCTCTTTTAATATTCAAGCTTTTACATCTAAAAACATTTTGTAATGCACTTAAAACTGAATTACCAAATTTATTATAAACGCATCCATGAAAACCAATTATAACACCTCTTACCTTAGGCATTATGATTTATATCTATAAATCATAATTATAATCAATTTTAACAAAAATTTTTTGAATAAGATACTATTGGAATATATTGGTAAATTTATTCCATCCTACTTCTGAAAAGAAAATTTCAACTTTTACATTTTTTAACAATTTATTTTCGTCTTCGTATTGTGGAACATAATATGTAAATATTTTTTTTTACCATCTAATTTATATTTACTATTCAAAACATCTGTATTATACCACCTTCCACCATAATCTTTTGTTTTTGATTCATATGAATGATATAAATATATATAATTTTTTTTTGGTTTATAAGAAACTTTTAATTTATTTATTAAAAATACATTATTCAATATTTTTGATTTAATTATATCAAATTCTTTATATTTTTGTTTTTTTTTATTATATGAACCAACTAATTCGAATTCCATTTTTTTTATTTTAATAGGAGTTTTGTTATCAGATAAAACCCATCTTTTACTATTTTTAAATTGTTTAACTTCCCAAATGTTTCCATCAATTCCATAACGTCTTGTTTTAATTGGAAAAATTGTTCCAGATAATTTGGGAGATTTTCTAGACATATTTTTATATATATAATTTTTATATATATAATTTTTATATATAGTTATTAATATTTTTCAAAAACAATCAATCGAAAAGGTAATAAATTACTATTTGAAACAGAATCACCGCAACGTTCAATAATTTGTATTTTATTATTATCTATTTCGTTTTCAATAATAAGATGTGAGATATATGAGTCATTATCTGGTGACCAACTAAAATTATTTAAGGATGTATGAATTTCGATATGTTGGTTAATGTCGAGAGATTTTTTTTTGTTACTGCAAACTATAATACAATTTTGGTTTTGTTTAAGTATAGTATTTATTTTATTGCTAAAAATATTTCCTGGAATGGAGTTGTATGATTTACTGTCGATAAAAAATTTAAGATACCAATTTTTAGTTTTCATTTCTTTAATAATTTGGTAACAGTAATTTATAAAATTATTTTTTAAATCAATATCATTATAATAATTTGGAACAAATATTTTACTATTTTGTTCAAATATTTCCATATCTTTGTGATGTAAATATTTATAAGAAGTGGATTCTATATCTATATTAGATCTTAAAAAAATTGTATATTTAGTATTTGTATTTAAAGAATGTGTGTTTTGTATATCAGATGTCGAAAATTGTAATCGTAGAGGTTTAAAAAAAGTGTATATTATGTCTTTGTCATGGTAAACATCTAAATACCAAAAATCTTCTGTTTTAATATTTTTTGGACTAAAAAGTATTAATATTGATTCATGTTCTTTTAGGATGATATCATCATTTTTTAAAAAAGATGTGAAAACCAATTGATCAACTTTGTAATTATTTTGTGATTTATCTAAAGATATAAATTTACCTTCTTTTTTTTGGAATAATTCTAAATAACATATCAAAGTTAGTAAAATTATAATTATAATTAGTTGAAACATTTTCTTCTTTTATAAAATGAGTTTGTTAAAAATAGACAAAAATATAAAAAAAACATACGAGCTATCAAAAAAAAACAATATACCTCCTGTTTTTATAAAAGAATATAAGGGAAAATTAATCAATTTGATTGAATTTGTTAGTGTTAGGAAAGATGATATAGAATTTCTGCAAAAATTTTTAGATAAATATAAATATAATATAGAAAACAAAGTTTTATTTCTTTATATTTTATTTAAAGATGATTATGATATTAAAACTATACAAAAGATATTTGTAGAATTTTTTAATTATGCTAATCAAAAAAAATTAAATGTAATTGAGAAATACATTATAGATTTAAAAGATAATGTAGAAAATTTAGAAAGTAAAATAGAAAAAAGTATAAATAACTATATAAATTTTTATAAACAGTTAGAAGTTTATTATAAAAATTTTAACAGTATAGGAATTAACGAAAAAAATATAGAAATGAAGTATACAAATAAAAAAATAGAATCAGATTATACAATTTTATTTAATAAAGAAAAATTAAATGATATCAATATTAAAATTTTATTTAATTATATTAATATAACTGATAAAATTAAAATAGTAATATATAATAATATGTTTAAATTTGATAATAACTATGATTTTAATATTGATAACAACACTTATGAAAAAGATATTATCCATATATATATTGAAGAAAAAAATTTATTATCTTATTGTTATATTAATGTAAAAGACAGCAAAATAATATTTAATAAAAAAGAAATAGAAAATATAGTTGAAATATTTTTAACACCAGAACTTAAAAACATAATAGAAATAAACGAGACGTTTGGTACAACTTATCAAGGCTTTTTTTATTTATATATAAAAAATTATGATGATTTTAAATTTTATATGTTAACTTTATTTGATGATATTGTTAATAATTTTATATATCTTCAAGAAAAAAACTTTCCCAGAAGTTTTATGAAAAACTTAACATATAAAATTAGAAAATCTGTTAATGAAGAAAATATTGGAAGTTTTGATATTTCTAATTATTTAGAAAATTATTATATAGTAAACTATTACGATATTAATACTGAAAATTTAAAATTTATATATGATATTTTGTGTGTTGTTACAAATTATATGAACAGTGAAGATATTGGTAATATTAATTATGGTGGACAAAATTTTACATATAATGAAATTTTTGATTATATAAATGATGAATTAAATTATAAATTAGTTAAAACAGAAAAATTTTTTACAAAAAAGAAAGTAGATTTTTTAAAATATAATAATATAAAATTTAACAATAATAAATATGTTAGAGATTGTGATTGTAAGCATCAACCAATATTAATCGGAGAAGAAGATGTAAAAAACTGGTCTTCTTTAAGAAATATAATTAATATGGATGAAAGTAACTATGTTTGTCCGACAAGTGAATTTCCATCTATTTATTATAAAAATAAACTTCCATGTTGTTCAAAAAGCAAAAGCAAAGAAACAAATATAAATATTAAAAATGTACCACAAGATATAAAAAATATTATTAATATGAAAGAGAAAAAATTAAAAATGTATTTTAAAGGGGGAATAGAAGTAGAAGAAATATCTAATTCATCGTTAATTTATTGTATTTTTGCTGGAATAAATAAAAAACAAAAAGACTTTTCTAATTTTTTCAAAAGTGAAGATAAAGAAGGTTATATAAAAAAATTTAGAAAAAAGTTAGAAAAGTTTGTAAATTTAGAAATAATGTATCAAGAATGTTATAATTTAGATAATTTTAAAGAACTTGTAAAAGATCATACAAAATTTTTTGATTCAAAATATTTTTATAAATGTTTAGAAGTTATATTTAATGTTAATATTTTTGTTTTTATTAAATTAGATAATTTATATATTTTAGAAAAACCAAATTGTTTTAACTTTCATTGTAGAGAAATAATAGATAGATATCCTTGTTTATTTATTTATAAAGAAGATGAAAATTATTATTTAATTAAAGATGAAAAAATTAGTTTATTTGAAAGGTCACAAGTAATGAGAAATTATATAGATAGTTTTGGTTATTATACTGTTGATAAAAATTTAATTAAAAGAAAAAATCCAAATTCAAAAGTTAATTGGAATTATATTTTAAAAGACCATGAGATATTGTCTCAGAGAATTTCATCTAGTGGCAGAACTTTTTGTGTACACATAAAACATATATATAAAACTATTGAGTACGAAATACCAATATTTTTTCCTGAAACATTTCCTTTAAATATTCCTGAATCAGTTACTAAAGTTATTAAAAATATTCCAGATTATGTAGTTTTTAGTTTAATGGGAATACCTAAAGAAAGATCAGTTGATGGGCATTATTATAAATATGGTGATATGGGTAATAAAATTTTTATTCCATGTAAAACAAATTCAATAAATCAAAAAAAATTTTTACCATATATTATTGAAAGTCATAAAAAAACAAATCAAAATGATTTTATAGATTATGCAAATAATATAGAAAATAATTGTAAAATAATTTTAAAAATAATTTTATATTTAAAACATTTAGATAAAAGCACTGATTTATTTTCCTGGGTGAAAAAATATTTAAATGTAAAGAATGTTTCAACAGAATTAAATTATGGAAAATTTAAAAATATTAGAATTATTAATATACCTAGAAGTATAAAATCAGTTAAAATTTGTATCGAATGGCTTAGTAATTATCAACCTACTATATTTAATAATGGGAAAATAAATTTAGAATTATATTTATATTTATCTGTTGTAAATTATTTATCTAATACAAAAGAGACACCTTCAAATATTATTTTTAAAGAATATAATTATTCTTTTGATTTTGAAAAAAAAACAAAAAATACAAAAATAATTACAAATTTAGAATCTATTAATACAATTAATACTTCTTATGTTAAATTAGAAGTTATCAAAGATATGGTTAATATGGATGAATTTTTATATGAACATGATAATATTTTATGGTTATTTAAAAAAGGGACACAATCAGAAGTTATAAAATATGGATTAAATTGGAAAAATTATAAAGATAAAGATGTTGTTATTATATATTATCATTTAGAAAATGATGTATTAATACAAAAAGCTGCAACAGATACAGGGACTGTTTCAAAATATATAGAAATTTATGAAAATACTAAAATTTCAACTTATTATGCGATGTTACCATTAAATTAAAATATAATTAATAAAATATATTTTATTAATTATATTTTAATATTTAATAAAATGGAATTAGGTTTAAAAACTATTTCTATAACTATTTTATTTCTTATAGTTATAGGTATAGTTTTAGCTATTGTTATTAGTACAGGTTCGGGAGGTGATCCCGGAGGAGGAGGAGGCTCAACTTTTTTTGATTCAAAAGTATATTCAAAATCTTTTTCTATTTCATTTCAAAATTCAGATAATAGTGATATAGGTCAAATTACACAAAAATGTAAAGAAATCATGGATAGTATTATTACTTCTGAACATACAAATGAAATTTCTTTATCATTTGAAGATTTAGGAAATTATACAGCTGGTGTTGCTTATTATTACCAAAAAAAGATTATATTAAATTCTAGACTTAGTCAATATACTTATTTAAATGATATGTACTTAAGTGAAAAAGTACCAATTTTGATACATGAAATTTTACATATTCTTGGAGTTGGGGTAGGTTCAACCTGGAATAACAATGTTTCTAACTTTTATTATACTGGAACAAACGGTGTTTTACAATATAAAACATTGTTACAAGAAACAAATTATCCTTATTATCAAGATGTTGTAAAAGTTCCAGTAGAAAATAATTTTGGTTCAGGTACACAAAATTCCCATTTTGAAGAAGGATTACAAGGAGACTCGTTTAACGATTCAACTTCTGAATCAAGAGTTGACGCAGGAGTTTGTTATCCACATTTCCAAAAAGAAATGATGACAGGACTTTTGCAAACAGATAGAACTGTTCTAACAAGAATGACATTAGGTGTTTTGGAAGATTTAGGATATACTGTAAATTATGATTCTCCTTATGTTTCTAATTCTATTACATATTCTTTATAATTTTATAATTTTATTTTTTTTTTAATTAAAATGAACGACGAACAGCCAAAATTTCCAGAGGTACCCTTACCAATAATTATATTATTGGTTATATTTTTCCCTATTGGTATATTTGTTTTCATAATTTTAGTAATAATTTATTTAGCTAGATGGATGTGTTACAATTTACAAATGCCTAGAATATTTTGTTATATTATCGCTTTCTTATTTGCTCCCATATTTTTACCATTTTTATTACTATCATTTATTGTTAAAGCTATTACTGGTTTAAATGAAGTAAAACCTAGAAAAAGAAGAAGTCCAACTAAAAAAAAGAAAAAAAAAAGTCCAACTAAAAAATGAGAATATACTTAAAAGATAAAAAAGATGAACAACTATTTTTCCATTTTAATGATCTTTTGAATCAAAATAAATTAAATAAAATAAAAAATTATAAAATTACAGATAAATTTACAGAAATAACTGTTAGATGGTTTGATGATTATGATACAAAAGTTTACAACCAAAGTATGACTTTAATAACTATTTTAAAAAAAGTGATTAAACAAATTCAAAAAATAAATAAAATCCATAATTTAAATTGTTGTGGATTATATTATATCACTAAATCTAAAAATAAAATTAAAATAGAACCTCAGTTTTCATAATTATGAAAACACATAATTATTTATATTAAGTAAATAATATAAATAAAAATATTATAAAGAAAAATTTTATAAAATGGTTCCTGTGAGTACTTTAAATTTAAATAATTTTTTTTTTAGTTTTACTATAACAACTTTAGTTACGATGTTTACGGTGAAACATTTAGAAAAAATTAGTAACATTTTTTACGATTTTTTAACTAAATATCCCGGAGTTGGTTCGATTTCGAGTAGTAATAATAGTTTAGTGATGAATACAGAAATCGGAGAATTAACTTTACCTTTATTTAAATTAAAATCTTTAGATATTGATATTTATTTTTTTACTGAGCAACAAATTGAAGAAAATATTGTTTTGAAAGATTATGTTTTTGATGAATTATTAAAAGAAGTAGAATCTTTTAATATGAAAAGGTACGGTACTTCTTTAATAAAAAATATAAGTAGACCTAGTGATTTTAAACAAAAAAATCAAATCAGTGGTTTTGTTAGATCTTTTTTAGAAGATAAAGTATTGGTTTTTACAATAAAAGATGATAAAATTATTGATTATAATAAATTAATAAATGAATTTATTGATTCTAATTATGAAGAAGATGATGAAGAAGAAGATGGAGATTTTCATAATGTTAAAAAATTAATAGATGAATTAAGTAAAAATAAACAATTAAGTTAATAATTCTGATATAGCCATATCTACATCGTCTTCGTTAGTACTAGTAGCTGTATCTTGTACAGTTTTTTCAACTGTTTTTGGTGGTTGTTGTTGTTGTTCTAGTTTTATGGGAATCATTTGTTCTATTTTTTTATTAAGTTTTTCAATAATTTCAGAATTATCTACTGGTAAAGGTTTTTGTTGATTTTGTAATTTACGTTCTAATTCTGTAATTTTCTCTTCAAAATCTTTAAATTTTTTTAAACTAAAAACTAGTAGCGTCACAATACCAATAGAATTAATAGCTGTTGGTACAATTTTTTTAATTTCAGACATTTTAATTATATTTGTATTAAACTTAATTTATTTTCTAATTTACTATTTAATTTTAAATTATAAAAATATTTATTTATATATGCTTTAACTAATTCTTTATCAGAAGTTAGTAAAAATAATTTATTTTCGACACTTTTTATAAATTTTGTTTGCATTTTTATATAAAAACTTTTATATAAAAATGGTTCTTAGTTATCATCATTCTATAAATAAAAAAGTATACCTTGCAGGTTCTTTATTTGTAACTTGTTTAATTATAGGATTTTTATCTGCAAATATAGCATATTATTCTAAACTGGTTCAAACAGAAAGGCCTGTACAAGTTTTAGTTAGGGATCAAAATTTATATACTATACTTTTTTTGGTTTTTAACAGTTTAGTTCTATTTGCTAGTTTACTGTATACTTGGTTTAGAGTAACATCTTATCAGAGTGATAAAAATGTCACAGAGTATAAAAATTATTATATTGTAATGAGAATAACGGAACTGATCATGGTAATTTTCAATGTAATTACATTGTATGGATTTATGGAAACTCCAAATAGTTTTGTAATGCCTGGTAACCAAGCTCAACAAATGTTTTGGTATGGTATAACTATTATAATATTATTATGTATTGAAGTATTATGGAATTTTGGAGTTATTAGAGGAGGTTTGACAACAGAAGAAGAAGAATATTTGAAAAAATTAAGGAATAGTCCTTTTGGTCTTATAAAAACTGATGACCCTGAATTTAATAAAAAATATTCAGAATGGTGGTCAAGTTTACCACTAGATAAAAAAAATAAAATAATTGAAACAAGGGAAAATATTAATAATTTTATCAATAATAATAAAGAAACTTTTAAAAGTATTAAAGGTGAGAACAGGTCGTACCTCAATGACCTACCTAAAAAAGAAAAGGAAGATTTAACTAATTTAGATCATAAATTAAATGATGCTTTAATAGACGCTAATTTTCCTGAAGAATTAAGCAAAGGTCTTGTCAAATCTATTGATGATGATATTAAAAATTCTATAAACTCTTAAAAAAAAGAGAGGATAAATATGGATAAAAATATTTACAAAAATCTCAGTAAAAATATATTTTATACATTTATATATATATATAAAAATGTATAAGAAACTTATGTCAGTACCTACATTAGAAACAAAAGTTGTAGCATTTTTTAGTATTTTTTATATTGTTGTAGGATTAATAGTTTATGCTTATGTAATATCTTCATTAAAAGGTAAATTAGGGGGATTTTTTACAGAAAAAACGTTTACAGTTTCAGATGCAATAGCATTTTCTGATAAAATAGGTTTATTTTTATCTTTAATATATGGATTTATATTACTTTGTTATTTAATTTACTTAAGAGGGCCGATGCATATGTTAAATTCTAAAATAATATTATTAACTATATTAGTTATTTTAGTAATTAGTATTTTTATTGTTACTCCACAAAATAATAAAGAAGCCCATTACTATATAGCTGGTGTAATTTTTACATTAGTTGTTTTATTTCTTTTTATTATAATTTACAACTTAAATTATTATTTTAAAAAAAATAAAATCAAAACAAATATCCTTTATGTTTTAATAGCAATAATTATATTGAATTTTATTATAATTGTATCGTTAGGTGCTAGTTTTAGAGAAGGAACTGTTTTAGAAGATATATTTGCTATTTTTGAAAATACATATTTTATTTTATTAATATTTATAATAATTATGTTAGGATTTTATTAATTTTTTAATTTAATTTAAATTAAAAAATGCATGAAATAGTTCAACCTATGATGGAATTTAAAGAACAAATAAAATTATATCATTGGAAAACTCATAGTTATGCTAGACATAAAACTACAGACAAATACTTAAGTATATTTGCAGAGCAAATTGATAAATTTGTAGAAGTTTTATTGGGTTCCAGAAATGATAAAAATATTCCAACTTTTTCTTTAAAATTTAAAAATATAAATGATAAGAATGCAAAAGAATATGTAGAAAGTTTTAGAGATTGGGTTAGAGATTCTTTGCCAACAATGCTTTATGAACATGAAACAGATTTGCTAAATATTAAAGATGAAATTCTTGCAGATTTGAATAGATTGTTATATTTATTTAATTTAAATTAAAAATAATTTTTATTATTTTTAATTTCAATAAATTAAAGTTCTTCTTTTATTTTCCAACCATACCATTTATTATCAGAAGACAAATCACCTAATCTATCTGATGATTTCATACTATTAACAAAATGTTGTTGTCCAGAAATTTTAGCGTTAGGGTTATTAGAAGCCCAAAACATTTTATAATAAGTCCACACTTGATTAGGTGTTATAGATTTAGTTTTATTGATAACTTTCTTTAATCCAGTTCCTTTACAAACACAATCTACAGGACTTTCTTGTTTATTTTTACAAACATTACAAACAGATTTTTTGTAAACTTTTTCTAAATATTCACTAATAAATTTAACCATCGGATCATTTTTAGACCAATACCTATCTTGATAAGTTTTAATATAATTGGTTTGTTTTAACCCTTCTTTTTTATATTTAGAATAACTATTAACAGCTAACCATAAAAAACCACAAGCTATTTTATATTTGTAATTTACTTCAAAATCCATATCCATTCTAAATTTACCCAATTTTAATTGTTCAATATAGTCTGTAGGGATACCTAACTCTTCACTATCTTCTTCGTTAAAATATTGACTTTCAAATGGAATCATACTAACACGTTTTTTTGTTGCACCATCCATACCAGATATATCAGGAATATCGTTACATGAAATCAAAGGTGTAAATTGAGCTGATATTTTACCTCCATTATCATAACATGCTCTAGCATAAAATTCATCATTACCTGTTAATCTTTTTATTGTGGCTCCGTCATAGTTTACTTCAATACTAGGTTCTGAAGAAATTCCAATTCTACGATTTTTTGCTTGAGCAAGTTCAGGATTTGGACCTCCTCCGTTCTTTTTTGTACAAAAAAAGTCTGAACTCATACTAAAACAATAATCTCCAAAAGCTTGAGTTAATATTGCTTGAAATATACTTTTAGAACAATTAGTCTTACCAATTAAGAAAAATAGTTTTTTTTCAGAATTATATCCATACAATAAAGATGATAAAAATAATTTTACAAAATTTCTTAGTTCTTCATTTCTAAAAATTTCACTTAAATATTTTAAAGTTATTTTTACATCAGGATGCATTTTCCCTTCAGAACGATTATAATCATACCTATAAGGAACTGTTGTAGATTTTGTGATGTAATCTTCTGGTTTACCTGTTCTTGTATAGGCTTCTTCATCAGTCATTTCAATGACACAATTTTCTGTTCCAAGAAGATGACTAGCTTTATCTATTTTTTCCATAAAATCATTAATTAAAAATTTCTTTTTACAACAACCTATTAAAGTTTTAACATATTTGTGTTGATTTAATTTTTTTATTATTTTTTTTACAATTTCAATATTTTTTTCTATACCATCTTTTTTATCTTTTTCTACAGTTTTATGATGCTCATTACATAAATGAATTCTAAATTTTTCATAAAAACTTAAAAAATTTTCTGTAACTTTATTTTCTAATTCTAATGTATCAATAGAATTTAACTTATTATTCCAAAATTTAAACCATGTATCAATTTTACCACCACAATAATAATAATCAAGAAAATAACACCTGTAAAAAGAATTTGCTAAATTTTCATCTCCTAAATCAAGAGACTTAGTTAACATATGCATACACCATTTTTGGTGCCATTCTTTAAATTTTGTAGGATTATCTTCTCTTGCATAAAAAGCTAATGTTTTATAAGTTATAGTATTCTTCATTGTAAAAGTTTCATGATACCACATTTCATCACATTTTGAAATATCAAATTTTGAATTTTTTTCTTTTAATACATTTTTCCAATATAATTTATTTTCTTTTAAACCGTTTGATGAAGAACAAGCAGTTACTTTACTAATATTATATAAAGCTTTACCAATATCTAAACAAAATGGTTCTTCAAATCTTTCTTGACTCATTATACCAATAAAATATTTTATTAATTCTAATTCAGTAGGATTTTCTTTATCATTATAATCTTCTTCACTGTCTGATAAAGTTAATCTACCACCTTTTCTAGATAAAGTGTTATCACAATAATTTATACTTAAAAATATAGGCAACATAATAAAAGAAAATATTTTATCATTATCTGCTTCATCTAATGTATCTTCTTCGATAATATCTAAATCTTCAGGATTGCCTATATTAGAAAAATATGTATGATCTCTAAATTTTAAAACTCCTGAATCTTCTAATTCTATTTCTTGTAATTTAGAATCAGAATTTAAACCAAAAACTTTTGAATAAATTAATTCACAATTATATTCTTTAATTTTTGAACCATACAAAGGATAATAATCTGTACTTTTTATGATACGCTCTTCCCAACTATTAATAGGTTCTATATCAAAATATTTATGAATACTAGAAGAAGATAAATTATCAAGCAAATAATTTCTAAATTCTCCATCTATATATTTTTTTATAGTTTTACAAAAAGGATACTGTATATGAATCATAATACAATCACATGAATCATATTTAAATATTTCACTTTCTAACACAACACATAAAATATCATTATTTCTAACCATAAATAATTTTTTTATTACATCGTTTACATTTGTAATTAAGTTTTTAATTAACTTATTACCATAAGGCTTCTCATCTAAATTATCAAATTTTAATAAAAATTTTGCAATAATTGGTACTTCTTTTGTAACAACTTCAGCTAAAAAAAAATTATCTTTCTTATTTTTTAGATATACAGATTCACAATATAATTTTAAAAATTCTATTATATTATTAGTTCCTAATTCATATTTTTTTGAATTATTCGTGTTAACTATGTTTGTAATACATACATCTGGAACTGAATTAGATAAAAATCTTGTAATATTCTGAAAACTCATTTTAATAATTTTTTTTATTTTTAAGTTTTCAAAAATCATTTTTAATTTTTTTTTATCTATAATTTAATAGTGTTGTTATGTTTATTTAATTCTGATTTTTATGGTTTGAAAACCAGAATGCTAAGATCAACGTCCGGAGAAATTGACCAAATTCACATTAGTGTTGTTCTTAGAGGAAAGACCTTTGAAAACAACTGACATAGCGGGCCCTGAGACCACCTACCGACTTAGCTCGTCGAAACTGTTGATCTGGAGGTCCCCGTGGTGAGGGACCTCCATTTCGCCAGTTCCGGTGAGCTTCGTTAGTTTGGTGGTCTTAGTAACCGCTTTGTCGACTTAGCTCGTGAACAGTTGAACTGAAGGTCCGGGGACGTTCAGTTCGGTTGTTCCGGTGAGCCTTGTCGACTGTGCGTTCCCGGGGGGGGGAAGCACAATGTCAGCCGCTTTCGCAAGTCTTTCAACTTCGAACGAACACCATGCGAATAGCACCTTAGTATTCTCACCAAGTGACAGAAAATGTTTCACACCGTATACATCGATGTGTATAGAAATCTAAAGCAGGGCGTCCGAAGAAACCCCAGTAGACAATTCTAAAGAGTCCGAAGACTCCTCCAAAGTTCAAGTCCGAAGACCATCACTAAGGCTACCAAGTCTCCGAAGATCCAAGGTAGAAGAAAGGTCAACTTCACAAGACTTAACTTCTTTCTGGGTTCCGAAGATCCCAGGCGGATGATGTTGTCTTGTTAACTTAAGATTAAATCTATGTAAACGATTAACGCCAATATATTACTTTTTTTCGTATAAAATCAATTTTAAAAACGTATTTTATAAAATATTTTATAAAATACTTAAATTTTGATAATTAATATCTTTTTGTTAATTCATCTTTTAACTTATATAATTTACCTAACCATATAGTTTCAGCTGTAGTCGACTCAGCTTGTTTAGCAAGATCTTTAGACTCTTTTAAAGAGTTTTCATACTTTTGTAAAGATTCTTCTGAAAAATCTCGAGATTTAGATTTATCATAATATTCAAAAGGTATATCAAACTCTTTCATTTTACCTTCAATATAATCTTCTTTAACTTTTACTATTTTAATTTTTTCATCTAAAACACATCTTATAAATTTCATTTTATAACTTAAATCTGTAACTTTGTCTTTTTCACACTTTATCCTATTGTCCCTTACATCATTATAATGTTTTAACATGTGAACATAATATTTATCAAGAACTTCTTTCATATTTTTATACTTTTTAGGAAATCCTTTATGATCTATTAAAGTTATATTTGACATACCAATATTTCTAACAAGTTTTAAATTTTTATTATTTGGAGTTTTATAATTACTATTCCAATCTATTAAAAAATGTGGTTTTTCTGTTGTAGAATTATCTTTGAAATCAAATATAGGTTTAATTTTATCTTTTGAATGAATCAAACTTTCTAACCATTTTCTATAATCATGGATCCAGGTTTTTACAGGTATTTCTGTTACTTTTATTATTGGTCCTCCTTTTTTATGAATACCTATTATTTCATATTTACCATAAGTTACCAAACACAATTTATCATCACATTCAAAACAATTTACTTCGATTTTGTTATCCTTTTGGTTACAGACTTTTAACTCTCCTTCAAAATCTTTATACCATGGTTTTATAAATTTTGTTTCTTCTCCTTTACACTTTGATATAAACCATTCAATAATATCAAACGGATTATAATTTGGTGTTGTAGTTGAAAAAGCCGTAGCAATACCATTCATTCCATTAACTATCCCAACGGGGATAACTCCTGGTAACCATAAGGGTTCACATTTTTCATCTTCAACTACCCTTCTTTCAATTATATTAATAGATTCTTTACAATAAACTAAAGGCATCCAACGTTCTAAATGTGTCTCTGAATACCTTGCGTCTGCCGCGTTTTCTCCTCCATCTGCTCTAGTACCAAATTGACCGTCTTTTTTAAAATAACCAAGATTATTGGAACCAATAAATGTTTGAGCTAATTTTATTATTGTATCTGTTAAAGATTTTTCACCATGATGATATGAAGTCATATCTGCAGATTTATTTGAAAATCTTCCGACTTTCATAGATTTACCGTTTTTAGGATCATATTTAAAATATTCTAAAGCAGACCAAATAGCTTTCCTCTGAGAATCTTTTAAATGATCATATTCAGAAGGTATGGCTCTAAACAAACTGGCTACACTAAATCCAATCAACTCTCTGTTTAAAAACTGTGAAATATCTTGTGCTGTAATTAATTCATCTTTTTTTGAAAATTTACTAACATCCACACTAATTACATCATCAGATTGAGAAACATCTCTCCAATTTTCAATCCATTCTTTTCTTTGATCTGATTTACTTTCCTTAAATGCTAAATCAAATCCTTCGCAACATTTACTATCATGGAAACAAATTACCGTTGGAGCTGTTTTTAAATCATCATCAATATCTTTGTTATTAGATGTTCCTAATCCTTTGTAATATCTAACTAAACATCCTTTCAAAGAGTTCTTTTTAGAAAATTCTTCAAATTCTTTATTACTAAAAAATCTATGAATAATTTTATCTTTCTTAAAAACTTTTATAACAGGTGTTCTCAAATATCCAACCATGTTTCTTTGCAAAATACCAGGAAATTTTTCTCTGAAAAAATTTAACACAAGAGCTAAAATATGCATTCCATCATCATCAGCATCAACTGTCATCATGATAAATCCGTATCTTAAATCACTTACATTTTCATCTTTTGTGTAATCTACTCCTTCTTTTAACCCAAGAACAGATTTTAAATTAGATATAACTGTATTATTAGCATATTTATTTGTTGATGCATTTGTTGTGTTTAAAAATACACCTTTTAACGGCATGTAACCATTGTAATCTTTCCCTCCTTTAAGTTTACAAATTCTTTGTTGAGGATAATTGGCTGCAGATAAACCTTCTACAAAATAAATGGTACAATCCTTGGAATTTTTGGTTCCAGCATAATTTGCATCTTCTCCTTTATCCATCACAATATGTTTTTTCTTTTTACCATCAGTATCTTTAGCTTTAACTCCAGCCATAGCTTCTAGTTCTGCAAACATACGATTTATAGTTTTCCATTTTTCAATATTTTTCAAAAGTTTTGATGGATATTCAAAAGATATATTTGGAGATGTTAATTTTGTTTTTGATTGAGATGTATACTCCGGATCACCAAGTCGAGCATTTACTATAAAAGATAAATGTTCTTTAATTTTTCTTCCAGAAATAGTAATATCACCTTTTTTCTTTTTCTTTGAATTTACAATAGATTGAATATGTTTGAAAATAGGTTCACGAGAAGCATCTACATGAACTCCACCATCTACTGTCATCAACCCGTTAACATAAGATATAACTTGTCCTTTATCAGGAGTATCTATAACCATAATTTCTAATTCTGGTATATCTTCTGGATTTTTAGCTTTTATAATTTTAGTTTCTTGAGATTTTTTAGTTGCTTTATTCAAAGGATTTGAATCATCTTCCCAAACATATTTTACAATATTATTTTCTAATTCCTCTTCCGTAAAATGTAATTTAGAATAATCATGTAAAGACCTAAAATCCAATTCTACTCCGTTAAATACAGTAATTACCTTGCAGGTAAAAGAAAAATCTACAGCATACCTAGCAAATAGTTTTATATCTTTTTCTGAATAAGATTCCATTCCAAATCTGTCAAAATCCATTAACCATTCAATACAAACACTTCCATGTTTTATAGATTTAACTTCTTTTACTTCAACTTCAGGTTTAGCATCAGGGGTATCTTTAAACATATTATCTTTCCAAATTCCTGTAAATCGTAATTTGTGTTCTGGATCTTCAACAACAACTTTAAAATTTTTAGAAAAAATATTAGTTAGTTTTGCACCGAAACCGTTACGACCACATCCCATACGTTTGACACCTTTATCATAATTATTTGATGATCTTAATTGACCAAAAATGAATTGTGGTAACCAAATAAAATCATCTCCTTCTCCATTATAAGTTTCTAAAGAAATATCTCCACCTGATTTTTTTAAAGTTACTTTTTTTACTGGTATATGTAATCCACCGTTTTTAATACTAATAATTTTACTATCCATGTTAATTTCTATTTTACCTGGATTAATTGAAGCTCTTCTGGATGCATCACAATTATCTCCAGCATTAGATAAAATTTCTAAAAAAAGTCTTTGACAACCTTCAGATAAATCACATTCTTCATTTGTAAATTTATTTGTATTAATATCAAAAATCAAAGTATTAAATTTTTTACGTCTAATAGAACCAATAAATGTATCAGGAATATTTAAAGCCTGAGCTATATCAGAATATCCCTTATAATCATTGAAAGTTCTTTCGGTTCTTGCTTTTTTCTCCATGATTTTATCTAATATAAATTTATAAAATTCAATTTTATAAATTTATTAAATATTAATAATATTTAAATGGAATTAAAAAAAAAAGAATTTAGTTTTCATTTAATACTAGGTACTTTATTATACATAATATATATTGCTTTAATTCCTGGAATGGAAGGTATTGTGTTTAGAAAAGATAGTAAAAATAAAACTTTTATTTCTTATGGAAGTATTTTAAGTATGTTAAGTCAACCTTTTGTGAATAAAAATTTTTGGAATTTAGATATGTTAGATATAAATTATTTAATATTTTTAATAATTTATTTTATATTAATTTATCTAGGACTAAAATATGTTGTATAATTATTCAAAATATTAATTACATTTCTTATATTATTACTTTGACCTGAAATTATTATTTTTCTTTTACTGTTTGATATTTCTTCTGTAAAAACTAAATTTACATTACAATTTGAAAAAGTACCACTATTATATAAATTTCTAAAAACTTCTGTTAAATCATCTTTGATAAAAAACTCGGTTCTGGTGAACATATTTCAATTATTGATTTAATAATTTTATATATAATAAATCAATTTTGATCTTCGTCACTATCACTTTCATGATCACAACTTTTTTCTATACATACTCCATTATCTGACCATAATTCTATTGCTTCATCATATGAAACTTGCCTTTTTCCAAGTTTATTATTAACATGGTTATGAAAATCAACAGTCCACTTAAATAATGCTAAATCATCTGTATCATCTAAAACTTCTTCTAATGGATTTTTACTTAAATATCTTAAAGAATCTTCTTTACAAGTATTACATGGAAAATAAAATATATCATTATGGATAGATATCATAGCTTCTACTTTAGCTTTCATAGTATCAGCTTTAAAACATTTTCTATGAAATGAAGCCCAATAACCTGGACCTATGTATTTTGGATTATTATTCTTCATTTTTTATATTAATATTTATTTAAATATTAATAATTTTAATTGATAAACCAGTTAAATAATTTTAATTGATAAACCAGTTAAATAATTTTAATTGATAAACCAGTTAAATAATTTTAATTGATAAACCAGTTAAATAATTTTAATTGATAAACCAGTTAAATAATTTTAATTGATAAACCAGTTAAATAATTTTAATTGATAAACCAGTTAAATAATTTTAATTGATAAACCAGTTAAATAATTTTAATTGATAAACCAG